>Ga0209383_1000220_pt1 | contig 42083 bp, 39 predicted proteins | sample CoawatmetaG02DNA_FD_187510 | JGI IMG/M metagenome (GOLD analysis project Ga0209383, IMG submission 187510) | Marine microbial communities from the West Antarctic Peninsula - Coastal water metaG029-DNA (SPAdes) (version 2) | ecosystem: Environmental > Aquatic > Marine > Coastal ...
CTAGTTCTTCCTATAGAGCCGTGGTAGACCACCACGTTGATAGGCTGGATGTGGAAGCGCAGTAATGCGTGTAGCTGACCAGTACTAATAGCTCAATTGGCTTGATTTATGCACTGAAAAAAATTTTAATTAGGAATTAGATAACGATATTACAAAAAGACTGAATATTTGGGTCATTATTAAATTATCCATAATATACATGTTTACTTTATTAATTATATTAAACAATTTTAAAAAAACATTTTTGGATATAAAGTTAGCTTAATGAAAAAAGCTTTAATTACTGGAATAACTGGTCAAGATGGATCTTATCTCGCAGAATTTTTGCTTAACAAAGGCTATGAAGTTCATGGCATCAAAAGAAGAGCATCCTCAATTAATACTTATAGGATTGATCATTTATACGAAGATCCCCACAAACAAAACAGAAAATTTATTTTGCATCATGGTGATTTAACAGATGCAACGTCTTTAATTAGAATTATTCAAGAAATTCAACCTGATGAAATTTATAATTTAGCAGCCCAAAGTCATGTGGCAGTATCTTTTGAAGAACCTGAGTACACTGCAAATTCTGATGCCTTAGGAGCATTAAGAATATTAGAAGCTATACGAATATTGAAATTAGAAAAAAAAACAAAATATTATCAAGCTTCAACTTCTGAACTATTTGGACTAGCTCAAGAAACCCCCCAAAATGAAAAAACTGCTTTTTATCCAAGAAGCCCTTATGGAGTTGCAAAACTCTATGCTTACTGGATTACAGTTAATTACAGAGAGGCATACGGTATTTATGCTTGTAATGGAATTTTGTTTAATCACGAAAGTCCTGTTCGAGGTGAAACATTTGTTACAAGAAAAATAACAAGAGCTTTAGCTAGAATAAAACTAGGACTTCAAAAAAATTTATTTCTTGGAAATCTTGATGCGTTAAGAGATTGGGGCCATGCTAAAGATTTTGTTGAGGCACAATGGTTAATGCTTCAGCAAAAAAAACCTGAAGATTTTGTTATTGCAACTGGAAAACAGTACTCTGTGAGAGACTTTATTAATGAAGCTGCAAGGAATTTAAATATGAAAATCGAATGGAGTGGAAAAGGCTCAAAAGAAGTTGGATTTTTAGGAGGTGAAGAAATAATAAAAATTGATCCAAAATATTTTAGACCTACTGAAGTTGAAACTTTGTTGGGAGATGCGAGTAAAGCAAAAGATAAATTAAATTGGTTACCAAAAATAACATTTGAAAAATTAGTGAAAGAAATGATTGATGAAGATTTAAAATTAGCAAAAAATGAAAAGTTTATTGATCGCTAAATTAATTTAATAATATAAAAATTAAAAATTCTTATGCCAAAACCAAGAATATTTATAGCAGGTCATAATGGTATGGTTGGATCTGCTTTAATTCGTATTTTAAAAACACAAAATGTTGAATTGATAACAAGAGATAGGCAAGAACTTGATTTATTAGATCAAGCAGAGGTTAATAATTTTTTTCGGAATGAAAAAATTGATCAAGTGTATTTGGCAGCTGCAAAAGTTGGTGGTATTTATGCTAATAATACTTATCCAGCAGACTTTATTTACAATAATTTAACCATTCAAAATAATGTTATTCATAATGCCTTTTTAAACAATGTTAAAAAATTATTATTTTTAGGATCAAGCTGCATTTATCCAAAAAATGCCAATCAACCTATAAAGGAAGAGGAGCTATTAACTGGAAAATTAGAGCCAACCAATGAACCTTATGCCATTGCAAAAATTGCAGGAATTAAAATGTGCGAAAGTTATAACCGTCAATATTACAAAAAATATGATATCGATTATAGGTCTATAATGCCAACAAATTTATATGGACCAGGAGATAATTATCACCCTACTAATAGTCATGTCATTCCAGGACTTATACATCGTTTTCATGAAGCAAAAATGAATAATCTACCAAGTGTTACTATTTGGGGAACTGGCAAGCCAAAACGAGAATTTTTATATGTTGATGATATGGCAATAGCCTCTATTCATGCAATGAATATAGATAAAAAAATTTATGAAGAAGAAGTAACATCAATGTGCAGTCATATTAATGTTGGAAGTGGTATGGATTTAACCATTAAGGAATTAGCAGATACCATAAAAGAAGTTATTGGCTTCAAAGGAGAAATTATTTTTGATTCAAGTAAACCAGACGGTACTACTAGAAAATTATTAGATAGTAATCGAATAAGCAATCTTGGTTTTAAGCCTAAGATAAATCTAAAAGAGGGTCTTATTAAAACATTTAAAGAGTATATTAAAGCTTAATGCAAACTTTTCAAAAATTATTTTTTTTATTAAGTGTACACGAGCGAAAACGTGCAGCATTATTATTGATAATGATAACAATAATGGCACTGCTGGATATGATTGGGGTTGCATCTATTTTGCCTTTTATGGCAGTGTTAACAAATCCAAGCCTTATCGAGACAAACCTCATTTTAAATACAATGTTTCAGTCTTCAAGCATATTTGGAGTTGAAAATAGTCAACAGTTTCTTTTTGCTTTAGGGGTTCTAGTATTTTTATTATTGATAATCTCACTTACTTTTAAAGCTTTCACAACTTACGCACAAGTTCGATTTGTTCGTATGCGTGAATATAGTATTAGTAAACGTTTATTAGAAGGGTATTTGCATCAACCTTATAGTTGGTTTTTACATCGTCATAGTGCCGATCTTGGAAAAACTATTTTATCAGAGGTAAGCATGATAACTGATAATGGTATAAATCCATTAATGGAGTTAATTTCTAAAGGTATGGTTACAATTGCCCTTATAACACTATTAATTTTAGCAAACCCAAAACTTGCACTTATAGTTGGTTTTTCACTTTCTACAGCATATGTTCTCATTTTTTATTTTATACACAACTTTATTAAACGAACTGGAGAAGATCGATTAAAAAATAATCAGTTACGTTTTACAGCAGTTAGTGAAGCCTTTGGAGCCGCAAAAGAAGTCAAAGTTGGAGGATTAGAAGAAACCTATATTAGGGCTTTTTCAAATGCTGCTCAAATTCATGCTAAAACTGTAGCTTCTTCTCAAGTTATAGCTATATTACCTCGTTTCATTTTAGAGGCTATCGCCTTTGGAGGAGTTTTGCTAATAGTGCTATATATCATGGCTCAAACAGGCAGCTTTAATAATGCTTTACCTATTGTCAGTTTATATGTTTTCGCTGGCTATCGCTTAATGCCCGCACTTCAACAAATTTACGCCTCTTTTACAAAATTTACTTTTGTAGGCCCTTCACTTAACAAATTATATGATGATTTAAAAAGTCTTAAACCTTTCTATAAAAATCAAGATCAAGGAGCTTTAGCTTTTAGTAAAACAATCGCTTTAAAAAATATTTATTATAATTATCCTGAATCATCTAGAACAGCTTTAAAAGATATAAGTTTAAGTATTCCTGCAAAATCGACTATCGGATTAGTAGGACCTACTGGAAGTGGTAAAACTACATTGGTTGATATCATTTTAGGATTGTTAGAACCCCAAAAGGGCACTTTAGAGGTAGATGAAAAAGTTATTACAAAAAAAAATTCAAGATCTTGGCAGCGATCTATTGGTTATGTGCCTCAATATATTTATTTATCTGATGATACGGTTGCGGCCAATATTGCCTTTGGATTAGAGTCTAAAGATATTAATCAAGAATGGATCGAAAAAGCCGCTAAAGTTGCTAACTTACATGAGTTTATTATTAATGAATTGCCCAAACAATATCAAACAATAATTGGTGAACGTGGAATTAGATTGTCAGGTGGACAACGTCAACGCATTGGGATTGCTCGTGCCTTATACCACAATCCAAAAATCTTAATTTTAGATGAAGCAACGAATGCATTAGATAATCAAACTGAAAAAGCAGTAATGGACGCTGTTTACAAATTAAGAAAAAATATCACTATTATTTTAATTGCACACCGTTTAGACACAGTAAAAAATTGCAACATCAATTTTTTACTTGATAAAGGTCAGATTGTAGACCAAGGAAGTTTTGAAGAATTAATAAAAGCTAAACATGATTTTTTAAAAGTTTATCGTAAAAATCATTAAAGAAAATAATTATTCATAACTATTAAAGCTATTGATTTAATTAAAATAACTAGTTATTCTAAAAGATATTGAACTAAAATTTAAGAATAATGAAACCTTTTTTAGAAGTTGAAAAAAATAGAATTAGCTATCATAAATCAAGCAACATCAATACTGTTCATAGAAGCTCATTAATTGTACCAAGATTTGATCAAGCAGTTTCTAATATTTCTTTCCTGAATCACTTTTTTTTAAAAAGAGGTAATAAAGATATAGCACTAAAGATAACTGCCATAAATGAAGATGGTAAAACAGAAAACTCTGTGTCAATTGAAATTAATGAGCCAAAAGTTTATTCGATTAATTTAGAAACTTTTTTTGATCAAATTTCAAAAATTAAAGAATACCTAATTGAATTTTATTCTAGTAAAAACCTTTTTATGCCGTTTCCTGCTGTTATAATTAATCATATTGGTAATGAATTTATTAATACTATTCATTCATATAATAGAGTATTAAACGATATTTTTGAAGATGATAAAGTTAATCTTCATCAGGTGTTTGAGTCCTCTTTAGATGTATTGATAGATAAAGATTATGACACTTTTTTTAATTTTGCCACTGGTCCATTTAAAGTTAAAAGTGATTTACAGTTAACGCTAAGTGAAAAAGACGAAAAATCTTATGTAATTCCAATTGAAATGGAGCGACTCAGTAATAAAAATATTTATCTTTCAAATTTTCATAAGAATAATATTGAGAATGAGGCAACACTAAAAGTTTTACAACCTGAGCAAACTTTATTTTATGGCCGCGTACTTAGTGGTAAAATTGACAGAAAAACAAAAGCTTTTTCTGCTAATCACTCTTACTATGACAGCTCTTTAATTAAAGAATATTTTGATAACTCTACTAGTTTGCGCGCATACCCATTTTTTGAAAACTGTCTTAATAAAATAATAATGTATCCAATTATGAGCCCATCATCATTGGATGTTTTTATCGAAATTTATGGTGAAAATGAAGTCTATAAAAGCAATACTCAAACAATTGAGTCTCCATCAAATAATCTAATTTTATTTGATATTAACGAACTGGTGATAAAATCAGGACTTACTAATGTTAGTTTATTTAAAGTAATAGCACAGTCTTCTAATAACAAAATTCCTACGAGAGTTAATCATCAACTAATTTACGGAAATAAATACTCTAAATCAAAGCTTCATAGTTCAATTAATGTAAGTCTCTTAAATGAAAGTGTTTATGCTCCACCTTCAAAGACAGGTTTAGCTTGGGGGCAAGTACTGGTTAATGAGTCATATGAAAGTAGGTTAGGAATATGCTTTATGAATAATTCTGGAAATTCAGATTTAATTTCAATTGATTTTTATTGCAGTTCAGGTTTGTTTAAATCGGTTGAATTTAGATTAAGTCCAAATAATTCACTAATATTTGATAATAATTTTTTTAAAAAGATTAAATTTCCAAATGAATTTATATGGTATTTAGCAAAGTCGAAAAGAGCTGATTTACATGCTGCATCATTTCACTTTCATATACCAACTGGCAATGCCTCTGGTGAACATTCTTTTTGACCTCAAGAATACTATGCCACAATATATCATTCAGTATTTTGTAATTTTAATATATAGAGATATAAACTAAGTTTACTTATAAAAAGCAAAATAACTATATTAGTAATATACTTAAAATTATAAATTAAAAAATATAGATGTTTTATTAAAGATAAGGTAATAGTAGAATAAAATACTAATTAACTAATAATGTTAATGAAAAAAACTTCACGTAAAAGAAATATAAAAAAATGATAAAAAACTCCTCTATATTAATTACTGGTGGTACAGGCTCTTTTGGGCATAGTTTTGTCTCCCTTACACTTAAGAAATATAATCCTGATCGTTTAGTAATTTTTTCGCGTGATGAAATGAAGCAGTGGGAGATGGCAAAGCTTTTCAAAGATGATTCGAGAGTACGTTTTTTTATTGGTGATGTTCGCGATAAAGATCGACTTTATCGAGCCTTAGACAATGTAGATTTTGTTGTACATGCAGCAGCTACCAAGATTGTTCCAACTGCAGAATATAATCCATTTGAGTGCGTTAAGACTAATATCAATGGAGCTATGAATTTAATAGACGCCTGTATTGATCAGAAAGTCAAAAAGGTTGTAGCGCTTTCAACTGATAAAGCAAGTAGCCCAATTAATCTTTATGGAGCAACTAAACTTGCTTCAGATAAATTATTTACCGCAAGTAATTCTTCTTATGCGAGTGGGCACAATACAAGCTTTTCTATTGTAAGGTATGGAAATGTGATGGGGTCACGTGGATCAATCATACCATTTTTTATGTCAATAAAAGACAGAGAAGAATTGCCTATTACTGATGAACGAATGACCCGTTTCATGATTTCACTTGAACAAGGAGTTGACTTGGTGTGGCATGCTTTTGAGGATATGATAGGGGGAGAAATTTATGTTAAAAAGATTCCATCGATGAAAGTTATAGATATAGCTCGTTCAATCGCACCAAAATCCAAGCATGAATTTATAGGTGTCCGTCCTGGCGAGAAATTGCATGAGGAAATGATTAGTGCTGATGATGCTAATTCAACTTATGAATATGCAAGTTATTTCAAAATTTTGCCTCAAATTTATGATTGGTCACAAGATAATTCTCGTATAAAAAATGGAAAAAAGGTACCTGAAGGATTCCAGTATAGAAGTGATAAAAATCAAGAATGGATGACAAATCTTGAATTACAAGAATGGATTGAAGCTAACAAAGATTTTATTGGCAATCATTAAGTATGATACCTTATAGTCGACAAGATATTTCTGAAGAGGATATTGCTGAGGTTGAAAGAATATTGCGTTCAGATTTTTTAACACAAGGCCCTACGGTTCCAAGATTTGAAAGATCAGTAGCTAGTTATTGTGGAGCTTCTAATGCCATTGCAGTTAATAGTGCTACTAGCGCACTACATATTGCATGTCTTGCATTAGGCCTTGGACCAGGTGATCAGTTATGGACATCACCAAACACTTTTGTTGCCAGTGCAAATTGTGGTCTTTACTGTGGCGCAGAGATAGATTTTGTTGATATTGATCCTAAAACTTACAATATGAGCGTAACTTCTTTGTCAGAAAAACTAATTCTTGCAGAAAAATTAGGAAAGTTGCCAAAGATCGTAATCCCAGTTCATTTTGCTGGTCAACCTTGTGATATGCCTGCCATACGGGATCTCTCAAATTATTATGGCTTTAAAATTATTGAGGATGCTTCTCATGCAATTGGCTCATCTTATAATAAAATTAAAGTTGGTTCATGCAAACATAGCGACGTTACAGTTTTTAGCTTCCATCCAGTCAAGATTATTACAACTGCTGAGGGTGGTATGGCATTAACTAATGATAAAAATGTTGCAGATAAATTATTTAGATTACGAACACATGGCATCACAAATGATAAAACAAAAATGAAAGAACGGCCTAAAAATGAAATTTGGAATTATCAGCAAATTGAACTAGGTTTTAATTATAGGATGAACGATATTCAGTCTGCGTTAGGAATAAATCAGATGAAACGCTTAGACAAATATATCAAATTTCGCCATGAAATAGCCAAGTATTATGATGCCGAGCTAGCAAATTTAGATCTTATAACACCTTGGCAACTTTCTTCTGTTTACTCTAGTTATCACCTTTATCCAATCCTTATCAATTCTGAATCAAATTTAAAAACTCAAAGACAGGTCTATAATGAGTTAAGAGCAAATAATATTTTAGTGAACTTACATTACATCCCAGTTCATAGACATCCATACTATGAACGTTTAGGTTTTAAAAAAAATGATTTTCCTGTAGCAGAAAAATTTCATAGAGAAGTTATCAGTGTACCGCTGTATGCAAAGCTCAAACATGAAGACCAAGAATATATAATTAAAACGATAAAAAAAGTGATGGCTGTCTGAGTCTATTTATTATAATTTTGGATTGAGGTAAGTATAATCAAACGAGAAAATACAAATTTTGTAAAAAATTTTCTGATTATCAATTTATATCGCTATTGATAGTATTAAAAAAATTTATTTTAGGTTTATTTGTTAAAAGACATATTACAAAAGCTAAATTTTTTTTAGTATGATTGATTTTAATGGCTCATTTTTTGAAATATTGATAGGTGATTTTTTATTTAAAATTTTATTATAATATTTTGGTTCCAATCCATATCCAGGCCTAATTATTCTAATATTATCTATACCAAATTTTTCACCTTTTTTTATGTCCTTAATTGCAAATATAGATCTTCTAAAAATTTTAGATTTATTTTCATTTTTACTTCTAAAAAAAAATTTCTTACCCAGCAGTTTAAAAGCAACATCAATATCATCTCTTAATTTTTTTATTTCTTTACCTTTTAATGAAAAATCAATATCGAAACCATCTTTTTGACCATCTAATGCTATATGTTTTTCTATAACTTCAGCACCACTTGCTATAGCAGCAAAAGCAACTCTATTATCTGTTGAGTGATCAGAAAATCCTACTTTACATTTAAATTTATCTTTTAATATTTTGATATTATTTAAATTAAAGTCATCGATTGATGATGGATAATTGCTGACGCAATATAAAAGAGTAATATCTTTGGCTCCATTTCTTCTAGCTGTTTTAACTGTAGTTGAAATTTCCTCTAAGTTTGCCATTCCTGTAGAAATAATAATAGGTTTTTTAGTCTGTGAAATTTTCTTTACTAGATTTAAATCAGTCATTTCAAATGAAGCAATTTTATAAATTGGACAATTTAATTTTTCCAAAAAATCTACAGCTGTACTATCAAATGGAGTACTAAATACTTTAATGCCTAAAGATTTCCCATAATTGAAGAGCTCTCTATGCCATTCAAAAGGTGTGTGTGCATCGTCATATAAATCCCAGAGGTTATAGCCCTTCCATATACCTTCTTTAATTTTAAAATATTTTTTATTTGATTTGATGGTCATTGTATCAGCTGTGTAAGTTTGAAGTTTAACAGCATCGGCTCCATTTGTGTAAGCACATTTAATTAATTTTTTAGCAAGATTAAAGTCCCCACAGTGATTTGCTGAAATTTCGGCTATAAAAAATACTTTATTTTTCATTAAGGCCTTTAGAATTAAAAACAGTTTTCGTTATTTTTGACCTTTCTAGATCTTTGTAGGGAGTATAAAATCTGTCACCTGTTTTTATTTTACTTATTATATTTCTACCTTTGCTATCTAAAACTTCTTCTATTAGCAGCATATGTTTAGAAATTGTTGAAACAACCAACCAATCATTATCATGTCTCGATACAATGCCTGTCATATAAGGGTGATTTGAACTATCACCACCATGAAGATGAACTTTTTTAATATATAATTTTCCAAAATCTCCATTATTAAGAAATGTAGAAGCACCTTTGTAAGGATCATCAAAGGCTTTTATAAAATTAAATAAATCATACGAATCCATATTCCAATTTATAAGGCCATCGACTTCTGTATTTAATCTTGGGTTATATCTTCCAATGTAATTAGGTTGGGAATTTAAGACAAAAGATTCATTTTTTTTAAGTTTTTCAATAAATTTTGAATAAAATTCAATAAATTTTTTAAGTCTAAAATATTTAAAATCAATTGGAATTTGACAGTGTCTTGGGATCAACGACATATCATTTAAAATAATTGGGCCGGAATCAATTCCTTCATCAACAAGATGAACAAGTTGATTATTTATCCTATCTTCTCTCATAATTTGCCAGGAGTCTGGTGCACCCCCAGAATCTAATGGTAATCGAGTCCAATGAAAATTTACTAAGTTATCAGAAAAAAAATTTTCAATTGTTTGTTTTTTAAAAATATATCTTGCACTGAGAGAAACAAAAAGTGTGTTTTTGACATCCATATTGCTTGTAATAAATTTTTTAAATTTATTATCTATCTTATCAAATACTTTATAATTCACCTTTTTATCAATCATTTTTGATTGATGAGAACTTGAGATTATAAAAGTATTTAATTTTTGTAATTTATTGATTTTATCTAACTCTAAAAAAACTTCACTGTATCCTATCAGCACTACTGATTTTATATTTTTTATAAAGAAGTGATTTTTTTGTCTCATTATTGAAATAAAAGGATATATTATAAATTTGCAAAATTATACTTATTTAAGTATTTTATTGCAAATTTATTACGCAAACAAACAAATGTAATTTTTTAATAAAATTTAATTAAGTAGTTTTATAATAACAAATTTTAATTATCATATATATATTATACATAATAATAGTACTTAAATTGCAAAATAAGAAAAATTTATTCAATGGTTAAATTATGTTTGGGAACTGCAAATTTTGGTAATGAATATGGATTTAATAATAAGAAAATTGATAAAAAAAATATCTTAAAAATATTACATTTAGCTAGTAAAAATAAATTACAAGAAATTGACACTTCATTTGAATATTTTAATAGTCATCAGATTTTAAAAAAATTAATAAAGAACAAAATGAACATAAATTCAAAAATTATTTTTAAAGAAAATTCAAATTTTAACTTAATTAAAAAAAAAATTACGAATTTTAACAATAAATCACCCTCAAAAATTTACAGTTTATTATTTCATGATCAAAATGAAGCCCTTCAGATTAAAAAGATTAATTTATTAAAAAAATTGAGAGCAGAAGGTATTATTAGCAAGATTGGAGTTTCTGTTTATGACCTGTCCACTTTGAGAAATGTTTTAAAACTTTGGAAACCAGATATTATTCAGGTTCCAATAAATCCATTCAATTTAGATTTTGTTTCTAATAAATTTTTACAAGAAATAAAGAAAGATAATATTTTAATATTTGCACGATCTATTTTTTTACAAGGCATTCTGTTAAAGAGATCTAATAAATTTAATAAAAATAAATTTAAAAATGATTTAGATGATTGGTTCAATTTCTGTAAGTTAAAATCTATTCATCCAGTAAAAGCTTGCTTAGATTTTTGTAAATCAATAAAAGAAATAGATTTTTTAATCATTGGAGTTCAAGATGCTGAAGAATTAAAACAAATAATAAAATATTTCAAGCAACCAAGAAAAATAAGTTCAAATTTAATCATTAAAAAAAAATATAAAAAAATTGACCTCAGAAAAATATAAAGAAAAAAAAATTTTTGCTATTTTAATTGCTGTGAGATCAGATTCTACACGCTTACCAGGCAAACACTTTAAAATAATAAATGAGAAACTTAGATTATCAATGTTAGATTACTGTATAAAGCGATGTAAGAAATCAAAAATTCAGAACATCATTTTATGTACATCAAGTAATAAAAACGATGATATTTTTGAAAAATGTGCAAAAAAAAATAAAGTTAAAATATATAGAGGAAGTAAAAATAATGTTTTAAAAAGATATATTGATTGTGCTGAAAAATACAATGTATCCGATATTGTTCGTATTACAGGCGATTGTCCATTAGTTGATAAGAATATGATTAATAATTTGCTAAATATTTATAAAAAAAATAATTATGACTATGTTAGCAATATTACACCACCAACCTTTCCCGACGGGCTAGATGTTGAATTTATAAGATTATCAATACTTAAAAAATCTTTTAATGAAAATAAAAGCAATGAAAATAAGGAACATGTTACTTTGCATATCAGGAAAAGTAATAAATATAAAAAATATAACTTATCTTATTACAAAAAAGATTTATCCAGAATAAAGTGGTCAGTAGATACAGAGATAGATTTAAAGTTAATTAAAGAAATTGTAGCGACATTTCATCCCAAAATCCATTTTGATTGGAAAGATATTTATAAACTTAAAAAATTTAACTAAAGTAAACTATGAATCAAAATAAAAGTTTATGGAAAAAAGCAAAAAAAACCATTCTAAGAGGTAACTCATTATTCTCAAAAAATCCTGAAAACTATTCAAAAGATTGGCCAGCATATTTTGATAGAGCTAAAGGCTGTTACATATGGTCAATTGATAAAAAAAAATATACTGACTTTTCATATATGGGCATTGGAACAAATATTTTAGGTTATTCGAATTCTAAAATAGATAATCATGTAAAAAAAATTATTAGTAAAGGAACTATGTCAACATTAAACTGTGTTGAGGAAGTATCTTTATCGGAAAAACTAATCAAAATGCACAAATGGTCTTCCATGTGTAAATTCGCTAGGACAGGGGCAGAAGCATCAGCCATTGCAATCAGAATTGGAAGAATTTATTCAAAAAAAAATAAAATTGCAGTTTGTGGTTATCATGGATGGCATGATTGGTACTTAAGTGTAAATTTAAATGGTAAAAAAAAATTAGATACACATTTGATTAAAGATTTAAATATTGACGGTGTAGATAAAAATTTAAAAAATAGTTCAGTGGCTTTTAAGCATAATGACTTAGACTCTTTTAAAAAAATAGTTAGGAAAAATAAAGATATTGGAGTTGTTATAATGGAGGTTGAAAGATTTGAAGAAGTTAACAAAGACTTTTTAAAGTATATTAGAGATTATACAAAAAAAAATAAAATTACATTGATATTTGATGAATGTACCAGTGGTTTTAGGCAGACTTATGGTGGTCTTCATTTAAAATATAAAATTAATCCTGATATTTGTATACTAGGTAAGGCGCTTGGTAATGGATATCCAATTAATGCAGTTATAGGAACTAAGCAGGTCATGAATAAAGCTGCAAACAGCTTCATAAGTAGTACTTTTTGGTCAGATAGAATAGGCCCAGCAGCTGCTTTAAAGACTCTTGAGATTATGAAAAAAGAACGGTCATGGGTAAGATTAAAAAGTTTAGGAATGTTCTTTAAAAATAAATTTAGATCAATTTTGTATAAACATAATATAATTGGAGATGTTATTGGAAATGGATCATTGCTTCAATTTAAATTAAGTAAGATTGATGATGTAGACCTTAAAAAATATTTAGCATCAGAAATGTTAAAAAAAAACATTTTAGCATCAAATGTTATTTATTTGTCAACTGCACATAGTGAGAAGTTATTAGATAAATATTTTTATCAATTAGATAAGGTTTTATTTAAATTAAGTAAAAAAATGTAATTTTTAAATTATATAAATATATTGTAATAATCTTTAATATTGCCCCCAAAGTTTAACTTGTATTCACCTCGATGAGGACTATTAATACCCTCAAGATCAATAAAGCATAATTTCTTATCTATTGATTGCTCAATAGCTTTCCATAAAGCAAGAGATCCAGCATATCTATTTTTTATCTCTACATCACCTGAGCCGTATAAATAACAACTAGTATCATCATCATTTAGAAAAAGTACAGAATATATAGGTTTTTCAAAATAATATGTTGTTGTTTGCATAAGCTTGCCTTCATTTATTTGAGTTTCCATAAAGTTAAAAATTTTACTAAATGCATGTTTATTAAAACTCCCTTTATTTTTTTTCATAGTATCTTCATAGAATCTTTTAATTAAAGATAAATTAATTTGATTTGAGACTTTATAATTCTTATCGTTAAGAACTTTATTTATATCCCTCCTCTTGACATCGTCTATGTCATTAAACACATCAATTGGTTCTCTAGATTGAATATCTATTATGGAAGTGTAACATGGGGTTACTAAGAATTTTTTTTTATTATCTTCTCCGTAGTTAAACCAAAGAAATGGCCTTGCATCAAAAAAATTTGGAGGTAGATTTATATTTATATTTTTATAAGTTGAGAATATTTCATCAATTATTAATTCATTTATTTTAAATACTTCATTATTATATCTTGAATTTTTCATGTTTAATTTTGGATGATTTACAATCCCACTATAAATAAATGGTTCTGATATAGCAAAATTATTTTTATCTTTGAGCAAATAAACAAATGACTTGATTTTGTCATTTTTACAAACTGTATATAAATCTAAATCATTAAAAAAAAAATTTAGTATTTCCTTAGAACAAAAAATATTTTTTTGAGAAGATAATTTTATAAAGTTTGAATAGATATTATCTATTTCATTTTTGTCTGAAATTTTTTTTATATTATATTTCAAAGTTTTATTTATCTCTTTATTAGCTTAGTTTTTTGATTATAAATTTTTTTATTATTATTTATAAAACTTGCTCTTCTGTTCTTTAAGTCTAGATATTTTATTTTAGTATAAAATTTATCACCACTTTTTATTTTATTTATTATATTCTTATTTTTCCAAAATATCTCTTTAATATAAATACTACCTTGATTTACTGAAACAATTATATAATCTTCAAATTTTCTAATAACTCTTCCAACTTCATCAGGATGTCTAGCCGAATCTTGTTTTGATTTTTCAAGAAATTTTATGTTTACTTGTTTATCATTTATGAATGTTTTGGCACCATTATATGGGTCCCCGAAAGATCTTATAAATCTATCAAGATCATCCACTTTGTAGCTCCAGTCAATCCAACCATTTATATCACTTAAAAGTCTTATGTTATAGCTTGAAAAAAAATTATTTTGCGATTCCAAATTTAATTTCATCTTTTTTTCAAATTTAATCAAAAAAATTTTTAACATTTCCCTATTCATACTTTGTAAAAAATTATTTATTTCCAAGGGTGTTTTTAAATTTGATGGAATAAAAATATTTTTTCTAAAAATTATTTTCCCAGTGTCAATTCCAGTTGTAACTTTGTGTAAACACACCTGAAAAGACCTAATATCATACATTATTATGTATGGAGTAACACTACCTCTCATGCTTGGTAAAGGTGATTGGTGAACATTAAAAAAATTTTTACCGAATTTTTTAATTAATTTTTTACTAAAAATCCAAGGAGATCCAGCTGATACTATAATGCTATTTTTTAGGTCTACTTTTTCAAGATTTTTAATTGTTAAATTCTTTGTAGCTAAATATTTAATATTTTTCGACTTTAAAAATATTTTTAAGTCATTTGTAAGTTTATCAGTAATTAATGTGAGCTTTTTTAACTGTGCGTCATTAAAAGATTCTTTCAAATAATACAAAGCCCAACTGTGTATAGAGATAATAATTATTTTCATTATTTGAATTTATTTATTAATTCTTTAACAAACTTGTGTCTAGTAAAAATACCCTGACCTATCATATTGATATTACCAGAGAATTTTTTTTTAAGATTTAAATTAGTTTCATTTAAAAAATCAAAAAAATTTATTTTAGGTACTGGAAATGTTTTTGCAACTTTTAAAACTTTTGCCGTCTTATATTTTATCTCGTTTTTAACAACTCCGCTTTTGATTATCTCATTCCAAGCTATATCTATTAATTTGTTGTCATCATTCCAAAGCTTATTATCATTTGTTAAAGGTATTTCTGCTATTAATATGTGATTATTCTCTCCTGTAATTTTTGAGTATAAACTACAATTACTTATTCTAGAACAATAAAGATCTAAATCATTTATTTGTGTGTATTGAAATTTAAAGTCAATTTTTTTTACAGTAAAGTAAATGAATACTTGTGAAATGTAATGCTCATAAGTTTTTTCTAAATTGATTTTGAATAATCTTTGTATATTGCTTAAGCTTGTTGTGACTAAAATTTGATTAAATTTTTCATTATTGAACTGTACGTGATCTAAAAAAGGAATCATATTGATTTCATCGAAATTACATTGTTCAAATATAACACCTTGATTTTTTAATTTTTCAATTAGTTTATCAGTTATAAACTCCATATTTTTTCCTTTTGGATAAAGGGAAATATTATCCAAATTGTAATTAGACTTTCTTCTCGAAGCTAGATGCTTATCAAAAAAATGAGAATTTCTTTTTAGAAAATTACTAATGCTATCATTAAAAAGAGTTTGTCTAAAATTTGTAAATGTACTCATTTCATTTGCTACAGTTTCTAATTCATGTGGAGAGACTTGATAGTGTTTTTCACACCCTTTAGAAACAACATGCCTTATATTAGGAGGGAGTTGACTAAACAAATCTGATAAATTATTTATTTTTTCTTCATCTTTTGTAAAAAATGATTTTAAAAAATTAATCAAATAAAAAATAAAGGCTTTGATTACAAACATTTTTCCATAAGAATTCCAATAAGGAATTGCATGATCTTCATATAGAAAGCTGTTAGAATAGGTGCTTGCACCATATTTAAAATTATACAAATCTTCATTTGAGAACATATTTCTAATAAATTTTTCAGATTCTTGATCAAGTCCATCAAAAAATTGATATCCTAAATCAAAACTTTCATTTTCAATTTTAACTGAACCTAAAACACCTTTAGGATTTCTCTCAAATAATATTTTAATATCATAATTTTTATTTTTCAAAAAATGAGCAGTAGCTAATGCATTAAATCCAGATCCAATAATTAAAATTTTTTTTGTCACTTTAACTAAAAGATTAAACTATGTTTTTTTAATTTTTTTAAAATTTGAAGACAAGTCTTTAATTCTAAATCAAGAATATTTGAAATTTGAAACACTGATCTTTTACCGTTACTATAAGCTAAGATATCTAAAAGATTTTTTAATTCATTATCAATATTTTTTTTTATACTTAGTGTTGGATATAAATTTCTTTTAGTCAAAAATGGTTCACATTTTGTTTTAGATTTAGGAAAATGTGCAAATTCCAATGCATCTATAATATTTTTAAATATCTCGAATGAGCCCTCCAAACCATTTTTTGTAACCACTGAAAAGTTATCTAAGCTTGTGTGATATTCAGGATACGTCTTGCTCCCTGCTTTACTTCTGGAATAGCTACAAATAGGCAGTTCAACTCCAGCATGACAATATTGTCTTTCATCAGATGACCTGTCTTTAAATTCATAAATACTTTTTTTTTTCAATCCAATAAAACTAGAATTCATTATTTCATCAGCAAAAGTATTCTTTTCAGGTGTTTGAACAAAAGAGTAATCTCTACTATCTCCAGCACAATTAATTACAAAACCAGCTAACACATTTTTTTTTAATTGTTTAAGATTTCTACTTATATATGCAATAGAACCTATTGTTTCTGGAACAAATGCAAACCTATAACTGTATTTTTTATTTTTTAAATTATTAATATAATGAATTAATGCAGCACTTATTACTGGCCCTGATAACTCATTATTTACCATTGAGGGATGACATATATAACAGGAGAACAAAATTTCTTTTTTTGATTTTCCTTTAATTAAAGTTTCACCATAATCCATTACTCCATCTTTTAAAGAAGAGTCGATTACAACTTTATATTTTTTATTTTTGATACTTTTTAATTGATTTTGGGACAAGCAAAATCCCCACGTTTTTTTATAGTATGAAGTAACATATGGAATTGCGTTTTTATTTTTTTTATCAGTATGAATATGTTTTTTTAATTTATCTAATGAAATAATTTTGTTTATTGGATGAGAATAGCCAACTATATGTAAATTATTCTTGTTAAAATCTGCATATTTTTTTTTATTTTTTAAATCTAAAATGTAAGCTTTTTTAATATTCCATTCTTTTGGAATTATCCAATCAAATACTTTTTTTCCAGATTTAAAGACCTTCATTTTTAAAGGAATATCTTTTTTAATAAGATTTAACGATTGTCTAACACCTTTACCTGTTAGAGATCTATTTATAGGATAGAGCTCTTTTGCACTATCAATCATTTTTTGTCCGTAAAAATTAATTATTTTTTTATCACTCACAAAATTTTATTTGTAAAATATTATTTAAATTAGATACATTTATTATATATAAGTTTATTGTAAATTCATAGCACAAATAACTAATGAAATAAAAATTGAAAAATTTTTCGGTTAGACTAGCAACTGACAAGGATAGTAAAAATATATTTGATTGGAGAAATGATACGCTTACACGTAGCATGTCACACTCTACTAAAATTGTTAACTGGAAAGAGCATAAACAATGGTTTGCAAGCTCTATAGATTCTGAAAATTGTTCACTCATAATTTGTGAACATGATATTTTTAACAAAATTGCTGTTGTTCGTTTTGATCTAAATGAGTCTGGAGCGCTTATATCGATTAACTTAAATCCTAGTAAGAGAGGAAAAAATTTAGGAAAAGAGAGCTTGATTAAATCAATTGAATTTTTTTCAAAAAAATATCCTTCAACTAAAAAGATATTTGCAGAGGTAAACGAGGAGAATATTGCAAGTAAAAAAACTTTCTTAGGTGTTGGTTTTGAAAAGCTTAAAGTAGAAAATCATATAGGTTATTACTTAAAAAATTTGATATGAGTATCAGGTAGAAATTAAATGACAATAATATTTGAAAAAATAATTCCAAACAAAAGTCAACAAGAAAAACTCTACTTGTTATTGAAAAACAAAGAGTATTCAATTAGTCATAATAAAATTCCATCACCGGAGGAACACAAAAAATTTGTTTTAGAGAATCCATACATTGAATGGTATTTATTATACAAGGATAATAATTTATTAGGCTCTATTTATTTTCATACAGATAATTCAATTGGATTAAATTTAAGCCAACCAAATAAAGATGATGTTCTTGAAATAATTACTCTTGTAAAAAAAAACCATTATCCGCTTCCTCCAATCAAATCATTACGAAGGGGTGAGTTTTTTATTAATATTCCTTCAAATGATTTAAATATGATACAAATCTTAAAACAATTAAACAAAAAAGAAATTCAGCATTCTTTCACAATTTAATAAGATGAAATTTAAATATCATTTTGTTAATGAAGTAAAAAAAAAATAAGTTATAAAGCGGTATGTCCAAACAAACTACAAATCTATGGATGATGAGATTCAATTCTGAATATGAGTTTAGCATAGTCGAAAATATAATAAAAAAAGATATTAATGTTTCACTTATATTAGGCAACTTTCAAACTCGTGAACTATTAAATAAATTTAAAAATAAACATCAGGTAAATACAGAATTTATAGATAGCAATGAAGCTATGGCTTTAAAATTTGACAAAATAGACAATAAAAACTTTAAAAATAAAGCATCCTATTTTTTTAAAAAAAAACTATATAAGATTTTTTATACAACATTACAAGTAATGGAGAGAAATGAGAGATATTCTGGCGAATTAAGTTTTGAAGAAAGAAATTATATTATTTATAAGCAAGTTGAATTTTGGCAAGCAAAAATCGAAGAAAAAAAACCTACTAATATAATTTTTTTTGATGTACCACATCAATATTATGAGCAGATAATTTTAGCTATTTGTGAAGAAAAAAATATACCTTGCATGTTTGTGAGTAACTCAAGAAATAATACTTTACTTATAAATAACAAACATCAATTGATATCAGGATATGGGGGCAAGAAATTTAGTGAAGTAAATAAAGAATTTTTTAATGAAGTTAATCAGAAACTTAATTTACCAACAAAATTTCAACATCTTAATAAAGTACCAGTTTCAATAAGTAGCTTATTTAAACAGTTTTTTAAAATTCCTTACCATTTTTTCTTTAATAGAAAAAAAGATTATACTCTTGGCAGTTTTATTAAAAAAAATTATTTTGAATTTGGATTTAATAATTTTTTAAATCAAAGTGTTAATCTACTTTTGTACAATTGGATCTGTTTTAGATTAAGAAGTTTTTACAATAAAATATCATACAAAGCAGATTATGAACGTGATTATGTGTACATGCCATTAGTAGGAGGGTTTGAATCCACATTTCATCCAGTTTCATCTCCAATAAATTATTTTATAATACTTGATCATCTAACAAATATTCTTCCAGAAAATTGCATAATATACATAAAAGAACACCATGCTCAGTTTCTTTTCAGGTACCACCAACGTTTTGCAAGATCAAAAGAGTTTTACTTAAAAATTAACAAAATGAAGAGGGTAAAATTTATAGATATAAACGAAAATCATTATAAGTTAATTTCTAAATCAAGATTTGTAGTTGGTTCAAGCGCAAGTTCTGCTGCTATTGAGTCTGTAGCTCTTAAAAAAACTTATAAATATTATGGATTTCCTCGAAATTATAGTCAATACATTGAGCCTCTATTTAATATTGATAGCGACGTTTCCTCGTATGATGCAGATGCGTATCATGAGGAGAGTAAATATCGTAATAAACACTCAGATCCTGTTACACTAGCAAATAAAATTATTTTGTGGACGCAAGATAATTTGTAAAAACCAAGATAATCATTTGAGACAAATAATTAATATTTATTTATTTTTCGATATGATTAAATCTTCTACCTTTTCTAATATAAAGTGACCAAGAAAAATATGACACTCTTGTATCCTAGCAGTATTTTTAGAAGGTATAATCATTGGTTTGTTAGATAATTTTTTAGCCGCACCGCCACCATTACCCAAAAAACTAACTGAATAAATCTTAGATTTTTTTGCCTCTTTTAAGACTTTTAATATATTTTTAGAGTTACCAGAAGTTGAAATACATACCAGAACATCATTCTTTTGTGCTAATGCTTTAAAGGGTCTTAAAAAAATGTCATCAAAGCTATAGTCGTTACCACATGCTGTAAGGGTAGATGTATCTTGTGCTAAAGATAAAGCAGATATAGGGTTTCTATTAATATGAGGTCTTAATCTTACAATAAACTCAGCAGCCAAATGCTGTGCATCAGCAGCTGAACCGCCATTTCCACAAAATAATATTTTACCACCTTTTTTTAGCCTTTTTTGAATATTGTTAATCACATCAATTATATCTTCAGTCATTTTTAATATGTTTTGATGAACTTCAATATTTTCCTTTAATTGATTTTTCAGTTCAAATGAAATTTTTGACTTCATTATGATTTAGTTTTTGATGTGGGCTCTTAATTTTTTGGCTATAGGTATTTCCGCATCTATTATTTTGCCAAGCGATGGTTCCCCTAGTGCAAGTAGCGTCTTATTGATAGAATCTGAAAGATTTTTCATTCCAGATAATTCCAGAGAAGCTGATTGATCGGACCCATACATTGTTCTATCTAAGGTAATATGTCTTTCAAGCGAACTGATACCTAGTGTTACTGCCACAATAGATACAACAACTCCATTTTCATGTCCACTATAGCCTACGTTACAATTAAATTCTTTTTTTAATTGGTTTATCGTAAGCAAATTAGCATCTTCAACCTTCATTGGATAGGTAGATACAGCATGCATCAGTTCAAAACTACAGTTATTTTTTTTAAAAATATTAACAGCATTTTTTATATTTTCTTTCGTAGACATGCCTGTAGAAATAAAAGTATGCTTATTCTTTTTTGCAACTTTTTCTAGAAACTCTAGATCAACAATCATTGCCGAAGCAATTTTATGATATTTAGAATCATAGTTTTCTAGAAATTCTAGACTTGCAATATCCCAAGCTGAAGCAAACCAGTCTATTTCCAATTCTTTACAATATTTATCTATTTCGTCATATTCATATTTTTCAAACTCAAGCCCTAATTTTTGTTGTCTAGTAGTATTACCCCACGGGCTTTCTCTTGGTGTATCAAGGGTCTTCTCATCATAAACAATATCAATGGTTCTTTTTTGAAATTTAACAGCATCAAAATTACAGTCTTTAGCATTTTTAATTAAATCTTTCGCAATTTTAATATCTCCATTATGATTGATACCAATCTCACCTATTAGATATGGTTTATTTTTATTTATCATTGGTTTAATCTAAACAATTGACTGGAAAATTCAATAGTATATATTTTTTTATAACTTTTAATGTCTAAAAATAAATCTTTAATAAGTAATCTATTTTCAGTAAACAGAAAAATCTGTATTGTAACTGGCGCTTTAGGAGGCATTGGTAATACAATATCTAATTTACTAGAGATTAACGGGGCGATTGTAATTAAAATAGATATTCTTGAAAAACGAAAGCAAGATAAAAATTATTTTAAAGTTGATATTAAAGATAATAATGAGATCAAGAAAGTAATAAATAGTATCTATAAAAAATATAGAAGAATTGATGCATTATTGAACATAGCTGGCGTATCTGATCCTAGTAATTTTAAAAATAATATTGATGTTAATCTGACCTCAGTATATGAGCTCACAAATATAGTAACGGAAAAAATGGTGAAAAGAAAAAAAGGGTCTGTTGTAAATTTCACGAGTTTAAATGCTGAATTGGGATTTAAGAATAATTTAGGCTATTTATCATCAAAAGGTGGATTAAAACAATTAACTAAAGGATTTGCTATGGATTACTCATCTAAAAATATAAGATTTAATAATGTAGGTCCTGGATATTTTAAAACTAATATGACCGCAAAGAGTTATAATAATAAAGTTAAAAGAAATGAAAGGCTAAGTAGAATTCTGATGAATAGATTTGGTTATCCTGAGGATCTTTTTGGAATTATTGTCTATTTAATATCCGATGCTTCATCATATGTTACTGGACAAGATTTTTATATTGATGGAGGTTTTTTGGCAAAAGGAATTTAACTCTTTTTTATTACTATTGAATTTGGTCCATGAGAAGCTGAAGATCTTAAGGAGCTCTCAAGAAATTTAATCGGCGTATGAAGTCTTTTTCCAATAATTGATTTTGGTTTTCGAACTGACAAAAACTTAATATTAACTCTTAAAATTCCCTTATTAACTGCAATAAAGCAAAAATTTTTATCTTCTCTAATTATGATTCCACTTTGAAAAGGATGAAACTTCACTGAACTTTTAATAACTTTTGCATTAGTGAGTATACATTTTTTTTTATTTAAAAAAGTTCTTGCTCCATTGAATGGTTTATCAAATGCTTTAATAAAACTTAGAATATCTTCTTTAGTCCATTGCCAATTAATGTAAGAATGAGTGTTTGTATCAATTCTTGGCATATAAATGCTATTACTTTCATTTTGTTTTATTTCTCTAAATTTGTTACCTTTAATAATTCCAGTCAAAAATTTATCAATAATAAATCGTTCATAAACAACTGCCTTTTTATAAAAATCAATAGGTTTTTGTGTATTTCTAGTGCTAAATCTTTTTTGTAAAATTATATTTCCTCTATCAAGTAGGACTTTAACTCTATGTATTGTTACAGCAGAATAATTCATTCCTGACATGAATTGCCATGTTGTGATACCAGCCCCTCTTTGTTCTGGCAGTTTGCCTACGTGAAGATTGTAGATATTCTGATTTGCAAGAGAAATAATATCACTTTTTATAAAAAAAATTGAGTTTAGAAGTAAAATAAAAGTTTTTGAGTCATAGCCAATTTTTTTTATAGTCTGACCTAAATGTTTATAATTTTTTATTTTAAAATATTTTATTTTTAAATTTTCTAAAAAACTCTGGAAATTTATATTTTCAAAACTGATAGTTTTTTTAAGATGTACATTTTCAGTTAAGATGAATAATTCAACATTATATTTATTACTTAATTCTATTAGACTTTTAAAGGGATATAATTCATTTAATCGATTTCCACCAATTACTATCAATTTAATTTTTTTTTTAATCATAATAATTAAATTTAATTAGTTTTCTTAATATTTTCAGATCTGTTTGATCATCAATTTCTAAAAGATTATATGTTTTATCAATCTCTAATCTGTACAATTTCTTCCCAGTCCATTGATTTTTTAATATATGATTTGATTTCATTATATATAAAAGTCCATCATCCCAAAACCATCCATTTAATTTTTGTCTAGAAATATTATTAAATTTTCCCCATTCATAATTATGTAAAATTCTACCTGTCGCCAATGAGTCAGATTTATTTCTTATGAATAATTTTATGGCCTTATCAATAATTCCTTTAGGTCGTATAGGTGATGTTGGCTGCAAGCAAACTATTATATCTGCATCTGTAACTTTTATACTGTGTTGTAAAACAGATAATGTTGTAGCAGTATCATTTGCAAGTTTTTTTGGCCTATCAATAACTTTAGAGCCAAACTTAAGGGAAATTTTTTTAATATTTATATCTTCTGTCGATACATAAAAATCATTAAGAAGCTTGGACTCTTTTGCTGTTTTTATGGTCCAATATATTAAGGGTTTTTTATTAATTGTAATTAGGTTCTTATTTTTTATACCTTTACTTCCACCCCTAGCAGGTATTATGCCAATGATTTTCATTTTACACTTAATAATTCTTTGAATGTTAAATGCGTAGATTTAAGGAGGTAATCAAAGTCTTTTTCGCTCATCCATTCATGAAATGGGAACGAGATCATATTATCAAAAAATAAATCAGTATTTTTAAGGACCTTCTGTTTATTGTTAATCTTTCTAAAAAAATCATATCTATAGAGAGGATAAAACTGGACAATTACTTTTATACCATATTTATCACTTATTAATTTTATAAATTTATTTCTATCAAAGTTTAAATTTATTGTATTCAATCTGGCGGGTAGTAAATGATAAACATTAATATGATTTTTAATCTTCTTTTGAAAATTTAAAAAAGGATAAACCTCCATTGATTTAATAAATTTTTCTGCTCTTTTTATTCTTTTTAAATTTAGTTTATTTACTCTTTTAATTAACAATGATCCAATAGCTGCTTGAACTTCAGTCATAGGAAAATTAAATGGAGTTATGCCTTTTATATCTTCACAAACATCTACCATTGCAGGTAACCAATAATCTTTTTTCTTAAAAAAATTTCTATGACCATTATGTCTAAGTCCAGGAATATACTTTTGATATTTCTTGTTATTAACAACCAACATTCCACCTTCCCCTAATGTTGAAATATTTTTCTGTCCATGAAATGAAAAAATTGAAAAATCCCCAAAGTTTCCAACTTTTTTATTATTTATTTTTGCACCTAATGCTTGAGCACAGTCTTCTATTAATAATATTTTTTTGTTCTTAATAATTTTTTTTAATTCTAGTATATTTGATGGTAGTCCGTATAAATGAACAGCTACTATTGCTTTAGTTTTTTTGCTAATTAATTTTTCAACATGATTAGTAGAAATTGTCATTGTTTCTAAATCAATATCTGCCCAAACTATTTTTGCTTTATATCTTGTAAATGGTAAAGCGGTTGCACAATAAGTATGCGCTGGGATAATTACCTCATCGCCAGGTTTTAGATCCAGGCATGCTGCGGCAATTTCAATTGCACTAGCACCACTTGTTACACCAAAAGCAAGCCCTTTTGATTTTAAAAATTTTTTAAAGTCACTCTCAAATTTTGCTAGATACCTGCCTTGTGTTAATGGGTCAGCATTAGTCATTACATCTAAAACAGCATTTTTCTCTTGTTTGGAATAATTATGAGATCTTGCACTCCAATTTATTATAAAATTTTTTTTCATATATTTTGACTTTAATTAATTTTTAAAACAATAAATACAAAAAAAAACTATTACTTTTGAGTATATACAAATATTTAAATTTGTATTATGACCTTTTTAATAAAAAAATTATGAAAAAAAAGACATATAAAGATTCATGTTTGTTAATTAATTTTGGCAATAATAAAAATGTTTCAGACATATTAAAAGATGGAAAATTTAGTATAGGAATAGATAGCAAGTTTACAGATATAAACTTTGATCTCTTTGATGCAATGAGAAAAATGATCACAATAGAAAATGATCATATTCTTGATTACAATATAATAAAATCACTAAATAATTTTTATTCTGAATATATTGAGCAGTTAACTCGTTGGAATATTAGCGATAATGATTTTCCTGACCCAAGATATCTCTACGATGACTTTATAAATTCACTTAATTATTGGTATAATTTTTTGAAATATTTTAATATCAGTAAAATTTATATTTTTGAAGATCCTCACCGATCATATGATCTGCTAATATATGCATTATCCAAGCAATTCAAAATAAAAATTTATATTTTTTCTCACTTAAATACTGGATATAGAACATTCATAAAACAACATATAGATGATAACTTATTAAGTGTTAAAGGAAATTTTCCATATGCGAATAGAGAAATTTCTAATGAGCTCAAGTATATTCACTTTAATGCTCAGTTTGTTTACAGAACAAATTTTGAGAGAATTAATGATATAATAAAAAAAATACCTAAAATTTTTAAATATCATAATACATATATTTATTCGAATAGAAAAGCTTTCATTAAAATCAACCCATTTAAGTTTTTGATATGGAGAATGAAGAGATATGTGAGAACTGTAATCTATAAATTTTATTACAATAAGTATGCAAAATTTTTTATAGTCAATGATAGCGATATTGTATTTTATTTACATTATGAGCCTGAGCGTACCCTTAATCCTCTTTCAGGAGAAGGTAGAAATCAGTTATACTGTATTAAAATGTTGAGGAAATCATTTCCCCAAAAAAAAATATATATTAAAGAACATCCATCCCAGCTGAATCTAAAAAATACTCATTTAAATAGACAATTTAGAGATAAAAATTTTCTAGATCAGCTATTGTTGAACTCCGACGGTATTATTAATAAAATTCCAAACGATTCTAAGTTTATTGTTGCAACCTTAAATGGAACTGTAGGATTGGAATATTCCCTTAAAGGTTTCGATGTTATTTGTTTTGGAAATCCATGGTATAGTTTTCTAACAAATGTACATAATGTAAAAAGTAGTGAAGACTTAGTTAATATAAGATTTGAAACAAATAATTCTGATAAAATATATTTAGAACTTGATGAGGTTTTGTACACTAAATCTGCAAATGGAAGCGTATCAGATAAATTTGAAAAAATGATTGGCAATAACGAAGTTATAGGTGATGAAGTTGAGCTTTTAAATTATATCAAATGGTATTTTAGTGTATCCGAAGGCCTTTGATAATTAATAAAATAAAAAAATTTTAAGATTCTAGATGTATAAATTTTATTATAATTTTTTAATTAAGGTTAAAACTAAATTAAAAAAATTTAGAAAATTCAATGCCTTAAATCAATTAGATAAAAAAATGTTAGATTATATTAACTTCTCTGATGGTTTTTTTATTGAGTGTGGGGCAAATGATGGAATTAATCAATCTAATACTTGGTATTTTGAAAAGTATTTAAATTGGAGTGGAGTATTAATCGAACCCTTGGATGATAAATTTAAAGATTTAAAAAAAAATAGAAGTAATCGAAATTATTTTTATAATGTTGCTTTATCAAGCTCAACAAACAAAAATTTTTTAAATATTTTAGAAGATAATCTGGAGAGTAAAATTATTGATAAATTTGATAAAAATCTAAATCTTTCGAAAGTTTATAATACTACTTTAACAAAAATTTTAGACGAAGTTCGTGCACCAAAATTGATCGATTTTTTTTCATTGGATGTAGAGGGTTTTGAAGATGAAGTTCTTAAAGGAATTAACTTTAAAAAGTATAATTTTAAATTTTTTTTAATTGAAACTAAAAAAAATAGTATAATTAAATTTGTTGAGAAAAAAAATTATCAACTAATTAAAAAATTAAGTTATCATGACTATTTATTTAAATATCAGAAATAAATTTAATAAGGGAGTTTAATAATGTTGGCTAGTTACAAGAATAATATTATTGGTATTGCTGTTTTTGGATATAATAGACCAGAAAAATTAGAATTAATTTTATCTAAAATTTTAGAATATAAATCTAAATCTTCTTTAAAATTTAAGGTAAGAGTTTTTATAGATGGTTTAAAAAAAAATGAGGATAAGACAATTTTACGAAAAAATTTATTATTAAAAAAAAAATTTAAAATGTTTGAATTTAAAATATTAAAATTTAACAAAGGGTTGCAAAAATCAATTTTAACTGGACTAGATAAGATATCTAGGGATTTTGAATATTTTTTAGTTTTTGAAGACGATATATTAATACTTTCAAATTTGGATAATTTAATTAAAGCAGTAATAAAAAAAAAGATGCTAAAAAAATATAGCACCTTAAGTTTTTATTGTCCATTTGGTATTAATTTAAGAAATTTTTTTAACAAATTAAGTTTAATAGAAACATATCGTATGCAATGTTGGGGTTGGTTTACCAGCTCAAAAAATTGGAAACATTTTAGAGCAAATAGTTCAAATAAATTATTAAAAAAAATTAAAAAAGAAGAATATATAAATAAGATTGGCGAAGATGATTATAAAAGACTTCTTAGTACTATTTATCATAAAAGAGATATTTGGGCATGTAGATGGATAGCTTATAATTTTATGATTAAAAAACCTACATTAATACCATCAATTTCTTTGATTAAAAATATAGGTACAGGTGACGCCGGAACAAATAAAACAAGTTCATTATCCAAATATAGAGAGTCATTAAATAAAAGTATTACTTATTTACGGTTTATATTTATTAAAATATTTAGCTCAGAAATTAGAAAAATAAGTAAAATTGAACTAGAGATTATAACGAATCGTAGAAAAATATTTTGAAAAATATTTAAAAATATTATGATAAATTTTAGAGTAATTGGAATAATTTTTTTGCCAATAATAATTTTATTTGTCATATATATATATTTAGAACTTCCAGATAATAATTTATTTTTATTTACAAATTTTTTAATAATACTTTCTTCATTGTATGGAATGTTGATTAGGCCATCGCAACTTTACTCCTTATCTCAAGTAGTTTTTATTTTTATTTTCGTATTCTTTGGTCTTGTACCTTTAATTAATGAATTAGACGGCAACATAATTAAAGGAGATGAGTTTAATATTTTTGATAAAAGTAAAGCTAATTTAATTATTTTAACTGGAATAGTAGTATTTTTTTTTAGTAACAAAATAAAAATAAATTTTTTTGATCGATTTATTAATTCTTTACGTGATATTAAAAAATTAAATATTTCATTTTTTTTTATTTTTTTTTTAATAATATTTATAATTTTTTATAAATATAATTTTAATTATAGTTCAATATTTTTTCGTGAAACGAAAGATGTTTTTGATAGCACCATGCAATATTTAATTTATACAAAATTTTTACTGCCAATGCCTATTATATTATCAATAATTTTTTATTATATTTATTCAAAAAATAGAGAATTGATGAATAGAAATAAAAAGTTAAATAATATTGTTTTACTTTGGTTTTTAATTATATTTTCCATTATGACGGTACCACCAACAGGTATTCCACGTTTTCAAGCAGCGACTATTTATATACCTTTTATAATTATTTTTACAAAAATTTGGGAAAAACCATTTATGTTCCAAGCAACATTTTTAGTTGGAATAATTATAATATTACCTTTTCTTGATAATTTTAGAAGATCCAGAGCAGGTATTCAAGATTTAGTATTTCAAATAGATTTAAATTTTTTAAAATCAGGTAATTTTGATAGTTATCAAAATTTTGTTAGATTAATTGAATTGGATATTATTTCATATGGAAATCAGCTTATGGGCTCATTGTTATTTTTTGTACCAAGAAGCATTTGGGAGGGAAAAGCAATTGGATCAGGAACATTTATAGCGGATAAACTATCTTATGATTACTATAATATCTCAATGCCATTTATTGCAGAAGGATATATTAATTTCGGTTTGTTTGGTTCAATATTATTTATGTTTTTATTAGGCATCATATTAGGCAATTTTGACCGTGTTGCGTGGCAACTAAAAAGATCAAATAAAGATTGTTTATTCTTATACTATTATTATTTTTTATTTGGATTAGTATTTTTTTTAATGAGAGGTGATCTTATTAACGCAATAGCATTTATTTCTGGTATGACAGCTGCTTTCTGGTTATTGGTCATAATCTTAAGATTTACCTCAAGACTAAAAATTTGATGGTAAAAATACCAAAATTCCAAAATAAGGATACTTTTATAAAATGAAAAATATTTTTATCACAGGCGGTGCAGGATATATAGGAACACATTGTGTTATTTCACTAATTTCAAATGGGTATAATCCCATTGTTTTAGATAATTTTTCAAATAGTCATAAAAGTGTAATTAATAAATTAGAAAAGATTTCTAATAAAAAAATTATTTTTTACAACATTGATATTAGAAAAAAAAAAAAATTAAGATCTATTTTTCAAAAACATTCCTGTTATGCAGTTATACATTGTGCAGGTTTTAAATCTGTTGGCGAAAGTACCAAAAAACCAATTTCATATTTTGATAATAATATTCGATCTACCTTATCATTATTGGAAAGCATGGAAGAAAATAAAGTATTTAAAATCATTTTCAGTTCGTCTGCTTCTGTTTATGATGAATCACAAAAATCACCTTTAAAAGAATCAATGAAAATTGGAAATACTAAAAATCCATATAGTGCTTCAAAATATATTATTGAAAGAATCTTAATGGATTTGGCAAGATTTGATAATAGGTGGAGCATTAGAATTGCAAGATACTTTAATCCAATTAGTAATCATTTTTCTGGATTAATAAAAGAGTGCCCTAAAGGCATTCCTAATAATCTAATTCCCTATATTATTAAAGTTTCTCAAAAAAAATTACCATTATTAAAAGTGTTTGGTAAAAATTATAAAACTAGAGATGGGACTGGAATAAGGGATTATATCCATGTAATGGATTTAGCAGACGCTCATGTATCAATGATTAGAAAAAATAGATTAAAAAAAGGTATTAAAATTTATAATTTAGGAACCGGTAAAGGTTCAACTGTTTTAGAAGTTATTAAAGCATTTGAAAAGTATACAGGTATATATATCCCTCATAAATTTACTAAAAGACGAGAAGGTGATGCTGCAATTTCTTTCTGTAGTTCTGAAAAAGCAACTAAAGAGCTTAATTGGAAAGCTAGATTTGACCTAAATCAATCTATGATAGATATTAAAAAAATTATTAAAAAAAAAATAATTAAAATCAAAAAAAGGTAATTATATAAAGTGCGAGTTGCTAATATTATAGAAGAAGCAAGAGTTGGTGGTCCTCAAATTCGTAATTTGATTGTATCTTCTGTATTAAAAAAATATGTTGACGTTACATTAATTTTTCCAAAGGAGAACTCTAGAAATTTAGAGAAAAGATGTGTTTTTTTTGGTGTAAAATATCTTCAATTATCTTTGACAACAATAAAAAAAAGTTTGTTCAGTATTATATTGTATATATTACTTTTTCCCTTTGAAGTCATAATACTTGCTTGGATGTTAAAAAAAAATAATTTTGATTTGGTGCATGTTAGTGGGGGGAGCTGGCAAACCAAAGGAATTTGTGCTGCAAAACTTGCACGAATTAAAGTTGTTTGGGAATTAAATGATACATACACCCCATTTATAATTAGGGTTATTTTCTTTTTTTTAAGCCATTTAGCAAATGGGTTTATTTTTGCTTCTAAAAAGACAAAGAGATACTATTTTAAACTTATACCTAGTAATAGAAAAAGTTTTATAATTCAATCACCAGTAGATACAAATTTTTTTAATCCAGATCTTAAATATCCTAATATAAAATTTTTTAAAAAAAAAATTGCTATAGGCACTGTTGCTAATCTTAGCCCAGTTAAAAATGTTGAAATGTTTTTAAAAGCAGCTAAAGAACTTTCTTCTTACTCAAATAAGATAATGTTTTTTATTATTGGTTCTATACATTTAAGTCAAAAAAAATATTATCAGGATTTAAAAGATACAATTAAACAATTAAAAATTAAAAATTTTTTTTTTTTAAAATTAAAGAAAGATATTAGACCTTTGTTAAAGACTATGGATATATATGTTTGTACTTCTAAAAATGAGTCTTCACCTTTGTCTGTGTGGGAAGCAATGTCAATGAAAAAACCTATTGTTTCAACAGATGTAGGTGATGTTTCGAAATATATTAAACATGATGTTAATGGATATATTGTTAAAGCTAATAATACAATTGATTTGGCAAAAAGTATAAAAAAACTCATTGAAGAACCTAAATTAAGAAAAAAATTTGGTAAAAGATCAAGGCAAATTGCAAAAAAAAATTTTAATTTAAAGGTATGTAGAAACTTACATTTAAATGCTTATAAAATGATATTTAATAACTTTTCAAACTAAATGTATATCTTAGGATTAAATATTTTTCACGGAGATTCGTCAGCCTGTCTTTTTAAAGATGGAAATCTAATTGCAGCTGCTGAAGAGGAGCGATTTAGACGAATTAAACATTGGGCTGGATTTCCTTCAGAGGCCATTAACTGGTGCCTGTCAGAGGCAGGGATTAATTTAGAAAACATAGACCATATTGCTATTAACCAAAATTCAAAGGCAAATTTAGGTAGGAAAATTATCTTCACACTTTCTAATCGTCCTAGTTTTAAAATGCTAATTTCTAATTTTCAAAAGAAACTTAAGCGCTTAAATATAAAAGATTATCTTTTGAAAAAATTTCCAGGCTATAAATTTAAAGGATCAATACATTTTGTTGAGCATCACACAGCTCATCTTTCATCTGCTTTTCATGTCTCTCCCTTTCAAGAGTCAGTTGTAATATCTGTTGATGGCTTTGGAGACTTTGCAAGCACTTCCTGGGGTGTTGGTAAAGGGATTAAAATTAATATAAAAAATAGTGTTTATTTTCCACACTCTTTAGGTATTTTTTATCAAGCACTCACACAGTTTATAGGATTTTACAATTATGGAGATGAATATAAAGTAATGGGTTTAGCACCATATGGAAAGCCACTTTATATAGATAAGATGCGTGAAATTGTTAAACTAAAATCTAATGGTAGTTTTGAATTAAATCTTAAATATTTCAAACATCACAATGAGAAAATTGACTTTAAATGGGAGAACGGCTCACCATATGTAGGAACTTTATTTTCAACTGAACTTGAAAAACTTTTAGGGCCAGCACGCACAAAGGATAAAGAGCTTACACAACATCATAAAGACATAGCCCATTCCGTACAAGCAATGTATGAAGAAGCATTTTTTCACTTATTAAATAATTTACATAAAAAATATAAAATTGATAATCTTGCAATTGCTGGTGGTTGTGGAATGAATTCAGTTGCAAATGGAAAAGTACTTTTGAAAACTTCTTTTAAAAAAATTTATATTCAAGCAGCAGCAGGTGATGCAGGTGGCGCAATAGGAGCTGCCTTAACGACTTGGCATAAATCTGAATCTAAACATTCTAAAAAAAGAATTTCACCACATAATCATGCTTATTGGGGCCCATCTTTTACGAATGATTATATTAGTAATTTATTAAAATCGCAAAAAAATAAAATTGAAAAAGAAAATTGTATTATAGAAAATTTCTCAGAAATTTCAGAACTTATAAAATTAATAGCAGCTGAAATAGCAAAAGGCAAGGTTGTTGGTTGGTTTCAGGGCAAAATGGAATGGGGTCCACGAGCATTAGGAAATCGTAGTATTATTTGTGATCCACGACGATCTGATATGAAAGATATCTTAAATCTTAAGATAAAGCGCCGTGAATCTTTTAGACCATTCGCACCCTCTATACTTCGAGAAGAAGTATCCGATTGGTTTGAACAAAATGATGACGTTCCATTTATGATGCAAGTTTATCAGGTTATTAAAAATAAAAGATTAGAAATTCCTGCAGTAACACATGTCGATGGTTCTGGGCGATTACAAACTGTAGATGAAAAAACTAACCCAAGATATTATCAATTAATACATGCATTTAAAAATTTAACAGGAGTACCTATGGTTTTAAATACTTCATTTAATGAAAATGAGCCAGTTGTTTGTAAACCTGAGGAAGCACTAGAAACTTTCCTTCGTACCAAAATGGATATATTGGTTTTAGGAAACTGGATGATAAAAAGAAAAAATATTGACAAAAATGAGATCATTAGAAATAATAATTGCATCAATTGAAATTACCTTGATAATATTTATTTGCTCATCTGTTTTAATATTCTTTAGATCAATTAAACAATTTATCTATTTTCAATTTTAAAATGAAAGTCTCAATTATTACTGTAACTTTTAATTGTATTTCAGTTATTAATGACTGCTTAGAATCAATCAAGGCACAAGAATATAAAGATATAGAGCACATTGTAGTTGATGGAGCTAGCACTGATAAAACTTTATCATTATTAAATGCTAAGCGTGATCAAATACAAGTTTTAATTAGTGAAAAGGACAAAGGCATTTATGACGCTATGAATAAAGGAATTAATCTTGCTAAAGGAGATATTATAGGCTTTTTAAATTCAGATGATATTTATGCAAGTAATAATGTTTTATCAAAAGTAGCAAGTTTATTTAATAATAACCCTATGCTTGATGCTTGTTATGCTGACTTAGTTTATACAAATAAATTTGATACTTCTAAAAATATTCGTTATTGGAAATCAAATAAATTTATACCAGGTTCATTTTCTAAAGGATGGTGTCCACCACACCCAACTTTTTTTGTTCGTCGTGCAGTGTATGAAAGATTAGGAATATTTAATCTTAATTATAGTATTTCAGCAGATGTTGAATTAATGATGCGATTTATTGAGGTGAATAAAATTAATATTTGTTATGTACCAGAGGTTTGGGTAAAAATGAGAATGGGCGGATTATCGAATAGTAATTTCAAGAATATTTTTAAGCAGAACCTCGAAGTACTCAACGCTTTAAACAAACATGATAGACCAAAAAATTTCTTTATGTTTTTTATTTATAAGTTTTTTTCTCGTTTAAAACAATTTTTTAAAACATCAGAAAAATAATTTTAATTTTAAACTAAATAAGTAGTTCTAAAAAAGAAAAAAACAACAAATAAGATAACAAATAAAGCTAAAGAAGCTAATGGACTAATAAATAAAAAAGACAAGTATCCAATTATAAAAAAAATTATATTTAGTAGACAAATATATAGGTTGGTTAAAAAAATAGAATTATTTTTTTTTAACAGTATATGATGTAAATGATCTAATCCTGCTTTAAATAAATTTTTTCTATTTTTTAATCTAGCTAAATTAAGTGATAAAAACTCAAAAATAAAAATTGAAATTGTCCATGCAAGCAAAATTGGATGAACTATATTTTGATTAGCCAAGAATATTAAAGTAAATGAAATTATAAAACCTAATAATAAACTCCCACCATCTCCTAAAAATAATTTTGGTAGTCCTAACATGGAAAAATTAAAAAACAAAAAAAACAAAAGAGGTATTAAAATCGTGATTAAAAATAGTTTAGTATTTTCGTCAGTTGCTAAGAAATATAAAATCCCTAATGTAGAAATTGTTGTAAAACCTAGTGTACCATCTAAGCCATCAAAATAATTAAAGGAGTTAATTAAAAACATTACACAAATTACTGAAAAAGGCATTGAAAATGTATTTAAATTTAATTTGAAAAAATTATATTCACCAATGTGGATTAAACTTAAATTTTCAATAATAACTAAATAAAAAATTGGAAAAATTTGTAGGCTTAATTTACTACCAGTATTTAATTGATATTTATCATCTATAAAACCCACGATAGCTATCAACAATCCTACTGATAAAATTAAATTTAATTCTTGACCAATAATATTAAATAAATAAATTGAAATTACATAAATAAAACTTAACGCTAAACCACCAGTATAAGCCGTAGGCTTAGGATGTTTTTTTCTTTCATTTGGTTGATCTACCAAATTATAAGCATATGAAAATTTTGAAACTGTAATTAATATTAATAAGCTTATTAAGGAATATACCAACATATAATTGATCATTTGTATTTTTATAAATATTTATAGTTAGATTATATCATTTTAAAGGCTAAATGACCTTAATTTTATTATAACATATATTGGCTCTATTTTTTCTTTTTATTGAGTGGTAGTAAAATAAAAATATAAAGATAAAGATTAAACAGCATATTGTAAATTTAATTTTTTATGAATAATTTAAAGTACTCACATACAATTTTAATTAATTTATTAATTGTATCTATTATTCCTTTTTTAATTTGGGGACCTTTTTTCCCAGATTTAATTGTGAGTGTTTCAGCTTTATTTTTTTTGTACTATATATTGAAAAATAATAATTTTTATTATCTTAATAACATACCATTCATTATATTTTTGTTTTTTTGCATAATTTCTACAATTTGTAGTTTAGAAGCTGAAGACATATCCCTAAGTATAAAAAGTTCTTTATTTTATTTTAGAATAGGGGTGTTTAGTTGTTGCATATGGTATTTAATTGATAAAGATAAAAATATTTTAAATTACTTTTACTACACATTAATTTTGTGTTTTTCTGTGTTAGTTATTGATGGGTATTTTCAATATTTCACTGGATCAAATTTATTAGGTTTTAAGATAATAGGTGCTCGTGTCTCATCTTTTTTTGGAGATGAACTGATAATGGGCTCATATTTATCAAGATTATTTCCTTTATTATTTGCTTTATTTTTAGTTAAGCAAAAAAAGAAATTTGAAATTTATTTCATAGGATTTTTATTCATTTTGGTTGATATATTAATTTTTATGTCAGGTGAAAGATCTGCCTTCTTTTTTTTAAACTTATCAACAGTATTTATTATTATTCTAATTAAAAAGTATCAAAAATTTAGATTAGTAACATTTATTATAGCAATTATTTGTATTATAATTTTAAGCTTAAATTCTTCAAATTTGAGTAATAGAATGTTTAAAGGTCCCGCTATAGACATGGGTCTTATTGAAAGTTCAAAAGCCCCAACAATTTTTAGCCCAATTCATGATAGTCATTACAGAACGGCATATGAAATGATTAAAGATAAGCCTCTTTTAGGACATGGTCCAAAAATGTTTAGAGTAATGTGTAAAGATGAGAAATATGCAGTTGGAGTATCTCCCTGCTCAACCCATCCTCATAATTTTTATGTGCAATTGTTAGCTGAAACTGGAATTATTGGATTTCTATTTTTGTTTAGTGCTTTTATTTATGTTATTTATACAGCCTTTAGGCAATTTAAATCTATAATCTTTAAAGAAAAAAGACCTTTAACTGATTATCAAGTATGTTTATTATCTGGAATTTTAATATCTTTTTGGCCTTTTTCTCCAAATGGTAACTTTTTTAATAATTGGTTAATGATAGTTTATAGCTTACCAGTAGGTTTTTATCTTCAATCTATTTATTCCAAGAAAAGTAGAAAATAGATATGCTAAATTGTTTATTTAATATTTTTATTTAAATAAAACAAAAACTAATATATTAAACATTTTTATAATGAAAAATTCTCAAATAGATGACAATGAAATCAATTTAATTGAATTGATAAAAATAGTTTGGGAGGGTAAGTGGAAGATAGCAGTTGTAGTAGTTATTTCATTTATAGTTGTGATAAGTTATCAGTTAACCAAGACAAAAAATTTTACTGCCATAACCAAAATTCAACCTTTAAGCTCATCAGTAGTAAATAAATTTTTTTTTTTAAATAATATTATTAAACTTAATGACACTGACAGTAATTTTAATATTCAAAAAATTACAAAATCGAGTCTTTTGAATTCATATCTTGAAATACTTAACGATAAATCAGTATTTGAAGATGCAATGCATAAGTCAAATTTATTAGATGCCAGTCAATATAGTGATGAGCAAAAATATAATGAAGCGATTATTAAACTTGCTTCTTCAGTAAAAATTTTATCACCCAAAATTGATAAAAAAGAAGAAGGTAAATTTGAAATTTCTTATCCAACTATAAATTTCATACATCATGATGATAAAAAATGGAAAAATATTTTGATATATGTAGATGAATTAACAAATCAATTTGTAAAAAAAAAATTATTAGAAGACTATAGCAATACTTTATCATTTTTAAAACAGAGTAAAGAGCATCGGCTTGAAGATCTTAAAATATTAATAGCAAATACTGTAATTGATTTTGATAAAGAAATGAAAAAGTTTAAGATGAATCAAGAATTTCAACTTGAGGATAGTCAAGCTAAAATCAATAACATTTTGATAGATTATGATAGAAAGACAACAAACAGATTGGCATTTTTACGTGAGCAAGCGGCTATCGCACGTAAATTGGAAATAGCAAAGAACACGATTGAGACTCAAACGTTTAGTGATATTAACAGTAACAATATGGTGACAAATATTAAAACTGATACTCCATCATTTTATCTGCGTGGCTATGAAGCAATCGAGAAAGAGATTGAACTAATCGAGTTGCGTGATGATAAGCAAGCATTTGTTGGTGGACTGCTCAAGTTGGAGCAGGAAAAAAGAAGTTTAGAGCAAGACAGAACTTTGATGCGTGTTGAAAAAAATAAGGTATTCTTAGACTCAATTATTGAGTTGGAGAAAAAGCAAAGAGCAGTTGAACAAGATAAAACTATAGAACGAATTGAATTAGCTATGCAAGCAACTCCTTTAGCTAATAACAATGAATTTTCTGCTACATCAACAAATGTTCTTTCAACTAAATTTGAATATAATGATAATAAAATTTTAGTAATAGCTATAGTAATTGGTTTAATTGTTGGGGTATTTTATGTTTTAATCTCTAATGCATTTCAATCTCATAGAGTTTCTAGAAAAAAAACTAATTAAGCTTACTTTTTAATCATAAAATTAAGAGCTTCTTTGATTTAATTACTAAAGATTAATCTTTACATTATTCTTTAATTTGAGTAATAACTACTGCCTGGTGATTATTGCGAAGGGGCAATACCCGATCCCATTCCGAACTCGGAAGTCAAGCCCTTCAGCGCCAATGGTACTTTGTCTTAAGACACGGAAGAGTAGGACATTGCCAGGCTATAAAAAATATTATGAAAATTAAAAGCTCACTTAAATCACTAAAAAAAAGAGACCTTAATTCTAAGTTAGTTAGAAGAAGAGGTAGAGTTTACATAATTAATAAAACAAACCCAAAATTTAAAGCAAGACAGAAGTAAGTTTTATGGACAATGAAAACCATAAAAGCACTTGGAATAACTTCACAAAGTTTGTGTTGTGGGGAACTGTCGCTGTTATAGGTGTTTTAGTTTTAATGGCAATATTCTTACTATAGAGTTTACTCTATGAGAATCGTTTCAATTTTAGAAAATCAAAAAATAGAGAAAAGAATAGCAATCACTCCTGAGATTGCAAAAAAGTATATAGCTTTAGGTTTTGAAATCTCTTTAGTTGAAAAGTATGGAGAGCACTTAGGATTTAAAGATAGTGAGTATAAAGATTTAGGTGTTGAAATTTCTAGTAATGAAACTGAAATTTTAAAAAATGCAGATGTTATTATTCAGTTAGGCTTATTATCTGATGAAAATCTTTCAAATTTAAAAGAAAGCCAGACTTTAATTGGTGTGTTTAATCCTTATACTAATAAAGAAAAAATAGAAAATTTAGCTAAAAAAAATATTAATGTTTTTTCTTTAGAAATGTTACCAAGAATAACAAGAGCTCAATCAATGGATATCTTATCCTCACAGGCAAATCTTGCTGGTTACAAAGCAGTCATAGAGTCGTTTGCCAATTTTGAAAAAGCGATACCAATGATGATGACGGCAGCTGGCACTATCCCAGCAGCAAAAGTGTTAGTGGTTGGTGCAGGGGTTGCTGGTCTTCAAGCAATAGCAACTGCAAAAAGAATGGGTGCAATAGTTTTTGCAACAGATGTAAGAATGGCTTCAAAAGAACAAGTTGAAAGCTTAGGTGGAAAATTTTTAACTGTTGAAGGGTCTGAAAATTTAGAGACCGAAGGGGGTTATGCAAAAGAAGCTTCTGAAGAATTTAAAAAAAAACAAGAGGATCTTTTAGCTGAAACTTTAAAGAAAATTGATATTGTAATATGCACTGCTTTAATTCCAGGAAAAAAAGCTCCATTAATTATCAAAGGTTCTATGATTGATAATATGCAATCAGGATCTGTTATTTATGACTTAGCTGCTATTCAAGGTGGTAATTCAGAGTTTACTGAAGTTGATAAAATTGTAGTTAAAAATGGAGTAAAGATTATGGGTGAAACAAATATTCTTAATAAGCTGCCCGTTTCAGCATCAAATCTATATTCAAAAAATGTGTTTAATTTCGTGTCAAATTTATATGATAAAGAAAATAATAAGATTAATATTAATTTAGAAGATGAGATAATTGAAAAAACTTTAATAAAATAGAATTATGGAAATAGACCCTTTTATATTTAGATTAAGCATATTCATTTTATCAATTTTCATTGGTTATTATGTTGTATGGAGTGTAACTCCATCTTTGCACACACCACTAATGTCAGTTACTAACGCAATATCATCAGTAATTATTGTTGGTGCTATAATTGCGGGGTTGGCTGGAAGTACAGACAATGTTTTTACAATCTCAAATATTCTTGGCTTTTTAGCAATATCTCTTGCAGCCATTAATATATTTGGAGGATTTCTAGTCACACAAAGAATGCTTCAAATGTACAAAAAAAAGAAGAAAGATAAATAATTATGTCAGCAAATTTATCAGCAATATTTTATTTAGTTTCAGGAGTTTTATTTATCTTAGCATTAAGAGGACTTTCATCTCCAGAAACCTCAAGACAGGGTAATTTTTTTGGAATTTTAGGAATGGTGATAGCTATCACTGTTACTTTTTTATCGGTTGGAAATTTTTCTAGTGGGCTGATTTATGTATTAATCTTTTTATTAGTAGGTGGTCTTATAGGAGCGTTCATTGCTTACAAGATACCAATGACGGCTATGCCAGAGTTGGTAGCAGGATTTCATAGCTTAGTTGGACTGTCTGCAGTTTTTGTTGCAATTTCAGCTTTCTTAAATCCGGAAGCATTTAATTTAGGATCAGTAGGTGCTATTAAACTTGCAAGCTTAATTGAAATGTCAATTGGAGCTGCAGTTGGTGCCATAACATTCTCAGGCTCAATAATTGCTTTTTTAAAACTTCAAGGAATAATGTCAGGGTCACCAATTACTTTTAAAGGGCAACATTTTCTTAATGCTTTATTGTTAATTTCAATTCTAGTTTTAACTTACTTATTATGCTCATCCCAGTCTTCTAATTTCTTTTGGATATTAATTGCAGTTTCATTTTTAATAGGATTTTTATTAATCATCCCAATTGGTGGAGCAGATATGCCTGTGGTGATTTCAATGTTAAATTCATACTCTGGTTGGGCTGCTGCAGGAATTGGTTTTACTTTAGAAAATACTGCATTAATTATAACAGGTGCCCTTGTTGGATCTTCTGGTGCAATTTTATCCTACATAATGTGTAAAGGTATGAACCGTTCTTTCTTTAATGTAATTTTAGGAGGATTTGGCGCAACAGAACAGTCGACATCAACTGGAAATAAAGAGCAAAGACCAGTTAAAAGTGGTAATGCGGAAGATGCAGCTTTCTTAATGAAAAATGCCTCTTCAGTTATAATTGTTCCAGGATATGGTATGGCAGTAGCTCAAGCACAGCATGCTTTAAGAGAGATGGTAGATACTTTGAAAAAAAATGACATTAAGGTTACTTACGCAATTCATCCTGTTGCAGGAAGAATGCCAGGTCATATGAATGTATTGTTGGCTGAAGCCAATGTTCCCTATGATGAAGTTTTTGAACTTGAAGAAATTAATAATGATTTTGCTAACGCAGATGTTGCATTTGTAATTGGAGCAAATGATGTAACAAATCCAGCTGCAAAAACTGATCCACAAAGCCCAATTTATGGGATGCCAGTGTTAGATGTTGAGAAATGTAAATCAGTACTATTTGTAAAAAGAAGTCTGTCACCCGGTTATGCTGGAATTGATAATGAATTATTTTATAAAGATAATACTCTGATGTTATTTGCAGATGCAAAAAAAATGACCGAGGATATAACTAAAAACCTTTAAAAATTAATGATAACAAAAATATTTTGTGACATTGCAGAATTAGATCTAATAAAGAAGTTTAATAAGAAAAAAATAGTTAAAGGTTTTACAACCAATCCTAGCTTAATGAGAAAAGCTGGAGCAAAAGATTATAAATCCTATTCAAAGAAAATATTAAAAATTTGTAGTGATAAACCTGTTTCATTGGAAGTATTTGCTGATGAATATAAAGAGATGAAAAAACAAGCCCTTCAGATTAATACTTGGGGAAAGAATGTTTACGTAAAAGTTCCAGTTGCCAATTCTAAAGGTGTTTTTATGGGGAAAATTATTAAAGAACTTAATA
>Ga0209383_1000221_pt1 | contig 41968 bp, 43 predicted proteins | sample CoawatmetaG02DNA_FD_187510 | JGI IMG/M metagenome (GOLD analysis project Ga0209383, IMG submission 187510) | Marine microbial communities from the West Antarctic Peninsula - Coastal water metaG029-DNA (SPAdes) (version 2) | ecosystem: Environmental > Aquatic > Marine > Coastal ...
TTTTTAATCTTTTTTTTTCCTTCTTTTTTTTTTTTTAAAAAAAAAAATTGGTTAGCATTCGGGACTTTTCTAATTTTTCAAATATTTGTTATAATATATTGGAACAGCCTAATAGAATGGATACAAAATTTAGCAGGAGATAGTATAAGTGAAATTAACACATTAAATTTTGATTTTATTAAATCCTGGTTTGTATCTTTATTTAACTATTTAGAACCAGACCTTAGATTAAAAAGTTTTATTAAAGTGTATCTAATTGGTTTTTTGGTACTAGGAATTTTTGCAAAGACAATTAATAATAGTAAAAAATATTTAATATATTTTCCTTCTTTATTAGGTTTGGGGTTTGTGTATTTTTTTATAAATATAAATATTTTACACCTGATTGGAAATATTAATACACAAAAGGATGTTAAAAAGCACTTTAGAAATTCTTCTATAAACTACACACCAGAAAACCAAATCAATTTAATTTTATTCATAGGAGAATCTACAAGTTCACTACATGCAAATAAGTATATTAATGATATTATAAGTTCTCCTCATATACAAAATCTGGGAAAAACTAGTGCTTTGAATAATGTGTATGCTACACACACTCACTCAACACCAACTTTACTTAGGTCTTTAAGTGTTCCCAGTGATACAGGTTATAAGAATATAATAAAGCCAATAGTTAAAAGGGACAGTTTTTCTATATTCAGCTTGTTTAGTGATAAAATATCTAAATCTTACATATCCAGCACTGGCACAAGTGGTTATAATAATCTACATTACCCTATCTTCTTTAAAAATTTTGATAAAAAAACTTTTTTAAAAAATTCAAAATTTAATTTTGAAAAAGACTTCTTTTTAAATGAGTATAATAAAATAATAAAAAAGAAAAAAAATAATAATTTAATAGTTTTTCACTCATCAGTTGGTCATGCTCCATATAGCAAGTACATACCTAAGGCATCTAATAATATTAGAATAAATAAAAAAAATTCTATCAAAATAACAGGAAATAAATCTAATTTTTTTTCTGATATTTTAAATTATGAAGCGGCAATTAAATATAATTTTGAAAATTTAAAAAATATTATAAAAAATATTGACCCAAATGTTCCAACAGCTTTAATTTACTACTCTGATCATGGTGAAAGTGTATACACTGGTATAGGTCATGACTCATCAAGGCTTGTTCATGAGATGTTAAGAATTCCAGTTTTTATTTTTTATAATAAAAAGTTCATTAATTTATATGAAAAAAATATGCATCAAAAAGAAAAAAACTTCAACAAAATTAAAACAGGTGACATTGTACCAAAGCTTATTCTAAACACATATGGTTTAATAAAAAGTAAAGATAAATTTTTTCCAAAAAAAAACGATATTTTTGAAAACTTGATTATGCGTAGGGAAAAAAAAGACAAGATTGAAGTATTAGATCTAAATTTTGAAAGAATAAAACTTCCAAAAAACTATTCAATTGCAAAAGCAAAAGATACTTATGTAAATGTTCTTTCAGCAAATATAAACAATGAAAAGATTTGTTATCATGCTGCAAATACTGTTGCTAGAGTTAAACGTGGCGCACTTATTACTAAATGTTTGGAATTTGATCTGGTTATTGAAAAAAATAACTTTTATATTTATCATCCTCCTAAAAAAAATATTAATTTTACGTTGGACGAATTAATTAATCAAGCTGATAAGGTGAAATCTTTCTGGATTGATGGTAAAAATATTAATGAAAATAATTGTGAATTATTATTTAAAAAAATCAAACTTATTAATAAAAAAAATTACAACATATTAATTGAATTTCCTTCATACATAAATTTAAAGAACCTTAAAATATCTTCATGTGTAAAAAAATTTAGAAATATTGGAGTTGATGCATCTTACTATTTACCAAATAAAACTATTAAAATGTGTTTAAATAAACTCTCTAAAAAAAATGATAATTGCAAAAAATTATTAAAAACTATAACTGACATTGATGAAGGAAAAATATTTAACAATGTATCATTTGACTATAAGTTTTCAAAAATATTGAAGCTTTATAATTATAGTCCAGCTAACTTAAAACTAAATACGTGGCACATTAATTATGAGGAGGTAAAAAAAATTAATTTAAGTTCATATAATTTAATTATTCCTTTTAATTCTGAATTTAATAAAAATAATTATTAATTATATTTTTTTCTTTTTTCGTAAATAAAATTGCCCAAATAATTTCTTAAATTCAATGTTTCCATCTGGGTCACCTGTATTTGGTCTTTTTCTAAATATTGTTGAATGTAAGCCTAATTTTCTTTCACTAGAAGGCCTGCCATTTGAATAATAGTACATTGCAATTGATTTTCTTGAGTTATTAGCAGGGCAGTCCACTTTATCTGGGTTTCCATGATAAGAAAAATCTGTTGTTGAAAAAATAACCATTCTATTAAATTCAGGGAGTATCTTGTGCTCACATGCGCTCATTTCATTATTCCATAATTGTAGACTTCCTCCAAATTTTTCTTCCCAATTTTTATTTAAATAAATCAAAATATTCAATCTTCTGTCTAATTTCATTCCAGGATGTAAATTAAAATCAGCATGAACATTTAAAAATCCTTCATTTCTTAGCTCGTGCAAACCACCGCCTAACAGGTAAGGGTCGGGGACTAGCTTTTCTTTTACTCCAGTAATAATTTGCAAAAAATTTAGGAAGATCTGTGAGTTAAGAAAATTAATAAAATTATTTGTACCGGTAGACAATAATCTACTATTATTTAAAGATAATTTTTTTTCTACTTTATTATCAAAATGTTTTCCAATATTTTCTAGATCACCAGGAAACTCTTTTAACACATCTTCTAATAATTGTTTGTTAAAAAAATTATCTATAACAATATGTGGAAATGGACTAGCAGACACATATTCATCTTTTTTATTGTGCGCTAATTTTTCAATATCAATATAGCTATCATTTAAATATTTCATAAAATGGATATTACTTTAATAATTATTAATTTTAAATAAAAAAATTTAAATTCTTTTATATGAATTTTTTCCTTTAATTGAACATGTTAACCCCTGATATCTTAATTTATATTTATTGAGTTTTTCTTTATTCTTAAAAATTTTAAAGAAAGAAATTTTAAAAATTGTTCGTATTATCGTAGGCAAAAAATAGATTAAAGAAATTATGAACCCATAATGTTTTTTATGAAAGTAAAACTTAGACCAAACATAATGCCATATATGTAGATCTTTTAACTCTTTTTTTTCTTTGTTGTTCTTTATTTCTACTGAAGTACCAACGTCATGTTTAACTTTTAATGTGTTTAGTTGATAAGATTTTAATCCCTTTTTCCTTGCTCTATAGCAATAATCAGTCTCCTCAAAATAAAGAAAAAAATTATCATCAAAACCGTTTATAAAATCAAATTTCTTTTTGTAAAAGAACATAACTGCTCCACTTATTGATGGTATAACATCAACTTCTTTATTAATGTCAGACTGAATTAGTGTCTTAGCTGAAATATTTGTATATCGTGGACCTAGGCATGCAAAATTATTATTTAATTTTTTAGCATTTTCAAGAAATTTTTTTATAACTGATTTGTTAATATTCTCTACATCGGGGTTTGATACAAGAAAATAATCTGTTTTAATCACTGATCTTGCAAAATTGATTGATCCAGCGTAGCCTTTGTTTTCTATTATATAAACTTTTGTATTAAAATTTTCTTTTTCAATTTCTTCTTTAATAGAAGTATCATTTGAATTTTCAATTACAATAATCTTAATATCTTTTGTAAGCTCAAGAATAAACTTTTTTACTTTTTTTTTACTTTTATGGGATATTAATATTAAGGTAAAATTATCAAAAATATTTTTCATTAAAAAAACTATATTTTTATTTTGTTCAGTGCATTGTTTTTAAATAAATTTGCTTCCGTAATATATCTCCTTACCATTTGTGTAGTTTTATGTCCTGTCATAGCCATAATACTTCTTTCTTCGGCACCTGATTCAGCAGCTGAAGTGGCAAACCCTGATCTTAGGCTATGACCTGAGTAATTTGAGCTATCTATACCTGCTATATTAAGATATTGCTTAATTATTAAAGCAACTGTTTGGTCTGAAAGTCTTTTATTTGACAATTTAGAACCCTTTGAAATACTTCTAAATAATGCTCCTTTGTTTATCTTAGAAATATTTATCCATTTTTGTAAAGTTACTGCTGGGCAATATAACCTGTCTTCAAAGTAGGGGAGTGCTTTAGTTAATCCTTCTCCAAATTGATCTGTTTTAGATTTTTTAACTGTAATTTTCACACCTTCAAATACAAACTCTATATCACATTTGTCCAATGACACGATTTCATTTCGTCTAAATCCTCCGCAAAAACCTATTAATAAAATACATTTATCTCTTAATTTTTTTATTTCTTCAATTTTTTGTTCATTTATTACATTAATTAATCTTTTTAAATCATTGATTAATATGGGTTTTTTACCTTTTTGAATCATTCCCTTCCTACGTTTAATACCCATTATATTTTCAGTAATAATGGGATGTTTTGTGTCTAAGTAATGACCTTTCATCTTATGTATAACGGCAATGGATACTAGTCTTCGTTTAATAGTGCTCAATTTTAAATCTTTAGTAGATAAAAAAGTCAAATAAAGTGAAACAATTTTAGGATCCGAGGGTAGATTTTTAAATCCATTTTGAACGCAGAATAATCCAAAATCTTTAAAATCAGATTTGTATGCTCTAACAGTATTTAATGCTTTAGAATTTTTTAAATTTATTAAAGTTTCTTCTTGAAGTGCTTTGATATCAGTTACTATATTGCTCATTTAACATCCATTACTATTGATAACCATTAATTATCACTAGTAATATACTGGGTGTAATGAGATGTCAATAGCTATAAATTATCTCCATGGATGAAGGTTTAAGAAGTCTTTTGTGGTTAGTATTTTTCATTATACCAATTATTTTATTATTAGGTTCATGGGTTTTTGGAAGTCGAATTGATGATAAGATATTTAGCGATAAATATCTAAAAGAAACTTTTTACTCATTTAGATTGCTTATGATTTTTTATTTTGGAGGTATATTTGTTATATATATTTTTTTTTCAACTTTTTGATTTATGAAACTAATAGGAACTAAGTTTCAGCTTAAGGTGTGGGCCTATCTTAAGAAAATACCCCATGGTAGCGTTAAAACCTACTTTCAGGTGGCTAAAAGCATAGGAAAGCCACTTGCTGTGCGAGCTGTTGCCAATGCTATAGGTAAAAACCCTTGTCCGCCAAAGATACCATGCCATAGAGTGATAAGATCAGATGGGTCTCTTGGTGGTTACTCAGGCAAAGGTGGCATCAAGACAAAGAAAATGTTGCTAAAAAAAGAGGGCATAACGCTCTAGTATTGTTATTTAACGGGCGTTTTAGAAAAATACCCTACTCTATTCGTTTTAAAGCATAGCTCACGGCTCAGTTGTACTCAAATGAGGCTAATCTAAAAAAATAAGCTATCTGAGGCTGTTTAAACGCTATATTCCATTAATGCAGGGCTCTAGAAGTGGCTCTAGTTGTAGTTTCTAGAACCGCCAAATATGTTGTTAATAGTGTAGTATTTAACCTTCAAAAAGCTATGTATATAGGCATTTTTTGACATTTTATCTAATAATGCATCAATTCTGTTGTTAAAATTCAATCAGGTGTTTTTTTTTTCAAATTAATTATAATAATAATGCGAATTATTCTAGTTTATTAATATTTAAAAAAAATCAATAAAAACAACGATATAGTAAATGAAATTAATATTTATTCTTAATAGTTAAGTAAGTAGTACTTACTTATAAAGACTATTTACGTTTTTTTCTTTTAGACTTTATTCTCCACCTAGATCCTTCTCTGACAATATAGCCACAGCAATTAGAAGAACGACACTTACATGGGAAATCTTTGTAATACTCATCAAAACCAAAACCGTAATCATATGAAAGCTCTTCTCCTTTTTTTATATTTCTTATTGAGCTAATCCAGAGTTTAGTACCCTTCCCTGTTACTTCACAATTAGGATTACAAGAATGGTTAATCAATCGCGCTGTATTGTGTTTGTAATCACCGTCCATGTCGTATCTTTTATTTATATTAAAAAGATAGATGTGTTTATCGTTGTCAAATTTTTTATTAGATTCAGTTTCTTTTTTTGTAATTAGTCTGCCTTTATATTCAATGACTTTCGTTTCATTCCTAATGTCTTTAGTAGCTACAAGACCCTGATTGCTAATTTTAGATTTTATTATTCTGTACATTTGAGTTTTTGAAAATTAATTAAAAGAAATATTTAAGAGATATAAATACAATTATTGGTATTGTCAAAAAAGATACGATGGTTGACATAACAATTGTACTGGCAATGCTGTTAACAACTTTTTTTGATGAATACATTGATCCAACTAAATATGTGAGTATAGCACTTGGCATAGAGCATTGAATAAATAAAACACCTGCTGGTATACCTTTTAAATCAAAAAAATAAATTAACCCCAAACCAACTAATGGGCCTAAAATTAATCTAGCAAACGTAGAAATTATTGCATTTTTCAAAGAAAAAACTTTCAGCTTTGTAAGGGCAATACCTAAGGACATTAGTATTAATGCTATTGTTGAATAAGCTAACAAAAAAGCTGTGTTTTCAATAAATTTAGGTGGTTGAATATTGTAATATAAAAAGCCTACTGCAACTAATACTGCGTAAACAGGAGTGCTTTCTAAAAGAACTTTAAAACTAACTTTTTTACTTGCTAAGAAAATTCCAAACGTAAAGTGAGATATTATTATTACTGCAGATATAGCTGAAGCAACACCTAAACCAAGTTTTCCATACGCAAAAAGGCAAATAGGTAGGCCCATATTACCACAATTAGGTAAAATTAATGGTGGTAGTTCACTAATAAAATCTCTTTTTTGTATAGCAAGAATAACTACACCAATTATAGAAAAGCAGATAACCGCTAATAAAGTATAAAAAAAATAGTTAATAAATAAATTAAAACTTATTCCAGTAGAGGTAATCGCGTAAAAAGCTAAAGCAGGAGATCCAAATTTTGCTGCAAAGTTAGTAATAAATTTTGTATCGTAAGTAGGGTTTTTTTTACCTAAATAATAACCGACCCCTACCAAAGTAAAGACTGGAACGATTACATCTATCAACTTAAGATATATATCCATGCCTAAGCTTTTTTAGTTTTTGGTCTTATTTTTGTTTTTTTGTTAAATCCAATTGCAGCTTCAAACTCAGATAAACGCATATAAATAGACCTTAATTCAGTAATTCTGGTCCAATTTTGAAGGAATAGAGAGAAGCTAGACTGTACTTCTCTAAAAGCGCTAGAAGTTTGAACTAAAACACCTAATGTCATAGCTCCAGTAAATAAGCCGGGACCCATAAGTAAATAAGGAACCATAACCATTGATTGATTGTACATTATTATCCAAAGATCAAAATAACCATAATGTAAAAATAGTCTATGATAATTAAATTTAATGCCCGTAAATAACTGCAGAATTGTTCCTGGGCCAGCATAATTAACTCTATCATCTTCCGCGTAAACTAACTCTTTCCTAAAAGCGGCCTCAACTTTTTGATTGTTATATTCCAAACCAGGAAGTTTAATTCCAACAATCCAGCTAATAAGAAGACCGCCTAAACTAGCCGTTAAAGACACAACAACTAAAGATCCAGATATATCTTTAAAAAAAGGTATAATAACATTTTCTGACAGACCCCAAAGTATTGGTATAAAAGCTATTAATAGCATTAAAGCTCTAACAATTTGAAGACCTAAACTTTCAACAATTTTTGCAAAATTCATAGCATCTTCTTGTATACGCTGAGATGCTCCTTCAACTTTAGCATCAGCAGCTTTCCAGTATGGCATATATGAATATGTCATGGCCTCTCTCCATCTAAATGCCCATAGACGAGTAAAGTAATTTGTTATTGTGTAGATGATTACATAAGGGAGAGCCAATTTAAAAAAGGTTTTAATTCCATCGTAAAATTCAGAAATTTCTCTTTTAGGAGCTTCCTGTAGAAGATCATAAAAACCTTTATACCATTGGTTAATCATTACATCGATCCAGGTTTGTGAAAATAAAGATAAAATAATAAACAAAGAACCGCCCCAAGACCAAAGTAGCCACTTTCTATCTGTAAAAAAACTACGCCACATAACTAATTTTTAGTAAAATTTTCTTCATAAGATTTAATAACAAAAGTTTTTTGTTTAGGTTCAATTACAGAGAAATCAATATCATTGGATGTAGCGTAATCAATTGCCTTATCCTTTGAGCTAAACTTTAATTTAACTTCTTTTAAAGTATCACTTGAAGATTCCCAGCCCATTAAAGAATTAGTGTGCGGGTCTTTTGTTTCAAATTCTAATACCCACATTTTTAATTTACCCCTACCCGACTGAGTGGCAGTTTTTGTAGGGATATATATTTTTGCTTTTTTTTTCATAATTGGTCGGGGCGGCAGGATTTGAACCTGCGACCCTCTGGTCCCAAACCAGATGCGCTACCAGGCTGCGCTACGCCCCGATTGTTAGATTGTATAGGTTAAATAAGACTTTTTGGCAATTGAAACATTTTTTGATATACAATTTAACTTATTCAGTAAATATTATGAACAAAATTGGTATTCTCACAAGTGGCGGTGATTGTGGTGGTTTAAACGCTGCAATTAGATCTATTTTTTTTAGAGCGAAAAATAAATACGACATGACAGTATATGGGATAAAAAATGGAACAACTGGTTTTCTGCAACGTCCCCTAGATTATATAGAATTAACAAGAGAAACTTTTTCTGGATATTTATTAAAACAAGGTGGAACCTTTCTTGGTACCACAAATAAAGCAAGTACGATCAATTCCAAAGATCAAAATGGAAAACCTATTGATCAAGCTCAAATGATAATTGAGGGATATCGTCAATTAAAATTAGACGGCTTGATTATAATAGGTGGTGACGGGAGCATGCAAATCTTGCAAAATTTAGCTAAAAAGGGAAATTTAAATATAGTAGCAATACCAAAAACAATTGATAATGATGTTGGAGCTACAGATAGTTCAATTGGTTTTGATACAGCTGTTCAAGTTGCAACGCAGGCATTAGATAACTTACATTCAACTGCTGTTAGCCACAGTCGTTCAATGATCTTAGAAGTTATGGGAAGAGATGCTGGTCATATAGCCTTAAGTTCAGGAATAGCAGGAGGTGCAGATATAATTTTACTACCTGAAATAAAATATTCAATTAACGGCATCATAAAAAAATTAAATGAAATGAAAAAAATAAATTTAAAACATTCATTAATAGTTGTTGCCGAAGCTGTCAAAAAAGAAAATGGTGAAAAAGTAATTCACGAGTACAAGGATGGACAAAAACGTTTAGGTGGAATCGGTGACTATATTGCAAACGAGATTATGACCAAAACTGATATAGAATGTAGAGTTACTGCATTAGGTCACGTACAAAGAGGTGCGCCCCCTACTCATAATGACAGAATTTTAGCAAGCGCATTTGGAGTATATGCGGTAGATCTTTTGCAACAAAAAAAATTTGATAGAATGGTAGCTTGGAAAGACAGAAAAATTGTCGACGTACCGATAACTAACGCTATTTCTACATACAAAAATGTAGAAAGAAATGATGCATTGGTTGAAACAGCTTTATCTTTAGGAATCTATATTGGGGACATTAAATAAAAATAGTTGTGTTTCTTGGTATAGAAAGGTTATTTTAGATTATTAGAATATATTTATTTATGAAAAAAAAAGCTTTGATAACAGGTATAAGTGGACAAGATGGATATTATTTAACACATTTTTTATTAAAAAAAAATTATGAAGTTCATGGAATAGTAAGAAGAGTTGCTCTTGAAGACCCTGATCACAGACTCTGGAGAATTAAAAAAATTTAAAAAAAAATTTCGATAATTTAACAATTGATATGATAGACGTAATAACAAAACCCTTTAAATATTTTTTTAAACTTGAGTCTGCATCAGGATTAATTTTGTTACTGGCTGCTACTATAGCATTAATAATAAGCAATAGTAGTTTTGAAGCTATTTATTTTAATACATTGAAAAAATACTTAAGTATAGGTTTTGGAATTTTTTCTTTAAAATTAAGTGTTATACATTGGATAAATGATGTTTTGATGACTGTTTTTTTTTTCTTAGTCTCATTAGAAATTAAAAGAGAAATAGTTCAAGGAGAATTATCTAATCCCAAACAAGCACTTTTGCCTATAATTGGTGCCATAGGAGGTATGGCGGTTCCTGCAGCGATCTACATAATAATTAATATTAATTCACCAGAAACTTTGAATGGATGGGCTATACCCTCAGCTACGGATATTGCATTTTCACTTGGTGTTTTATCTTTGCTGGGGAAACGAGTTCCTATTTCTTTAAAAATTTTTTTAACTGCTTTAGCCATAATAGATGATTTGGGTGCAATAGTTATTATAGCATTTTTTTATTCAGGAAATGTTGAGGTTTACTATCTGCTTTTAATGTTAGCCTCAGTATTGGTTTTAATAGCATTAAATAAATTTAATATTACAGCTTTTATCCCATATTTACTGGTCGGATTGTGTCTTTGGGAGTTTACTCATCAATCAGGAATTCATTCAACTATATCTGGAGTATTGCTAGCGCTTCTTATCCCTCATAATAAAATTGATAAAAATAAATCATTGTTACTAAAACTTGAGCACGCCATTGCCCCATATGTTGCTTTTGCTATAATGCCACTTTTTGCATTTGCAAATGCAGGGGTATCGTTAGACGGAATTAGTTTGAATTCATTACTTAACCCAGTACCACTTGGCATCTTATGTGGATTATTTTTTGGTAAGCAAATTGGTGTTTTTCTTTTTGCTTATATTGCAGTAAAATTAAATTTTGCACAAAAACCAAATAACTCAAATTGGACTGCGCTATATGCTGTTTCAGTTCTCACAGGTATTGGTTTTACTATGAGTTTATTTGTTGGAAACTTAGCATTTGTCAATACACCCATGTATCTTGATGGAGTAAAAATTGGAGTTTTAAGTGGGTCACTTTTATCAACATTAGTTGGATATTTCTTGTTAATATATTCTACTAAAAGATGATAAGTTCAGAAATAATAAAAATTGCCTCAGACACAAGTAATTATGGTGTTAAAAATAACTCTAGTTATATAGCAACATCTAAAAATAAAATTTGTGGAGATAAAATTACCATAGAAATAGAGATATTAAACAATAAAATTAAAAGAATGTCTTATGAAACAGAGTCATGTGTGTTTTGTCAAGCTTCTGCTAGTTTACTATCAAAAATTATAAAAAAGGCAAATATTAAAAGCTTACAAATTGATCTAAGTGAAATTAATATGTTACATAAAAATGAAAAAATTATTCTTAAAAAAAAATATAAACCTTTTAGAAAATTATTTAAACAAAAGTATAAAGAAAGATTTAATTGTATTATTTTACCTTTTAATGCTTTACTAAAAGTTGTAAATAACGCTATATGAAGAAAATAATAACCTTAATTATAATTATGCTTAGCTTTTTTACAAAGGGAAATGCACAGTACGATCAGTTGGCCACTGATTTTTCATTCAAGAGTGTTGAGGGTAAAAGTATTGATTTAGCGAACTATCAAGGAAAAGTCATATTAATTGTGAACGTAGCAAGTAGATGTGGTTTTACAAATCAATATGAAGATCTGCAAAATTTATGGAATATATACAAAGATAAAGGGCTAGTTGTAATAGGAGTGCCTTCTAATAACTTTAGGCAAGAACCAGGTTCAAATCAAGATATTAAAGATTTTTGTGAAACAACTTTTGGTATTGACTTTCCTATTACAGAAAAAAATAACGTAATCGGTGGTGATGCACATTCTTTTTTTCTATGGGCAAAGAAAAATTATGGCTCAGGTGCTATTCCAAAATGGAATTTTCATAAGATTATAATTGGAAAAAATGGAAAAGTAGCTGAAACATTTGCATCTATAACAAAACCATCCTCAAAAAAATTTATTTTAGCAATAGAAAAAGAAATTAAAAATTAAAACTCATTCCATCAAACGCAGGAACAATATCTCGGGGAAGTTTTTTTTTAAGTTTATTATAGTCTAAATCTAAATGAAGATTGGTAAGTATAGTTTTTTTAGGTTTGAGTATATTTGCAATTCGAATAGCAGTTTTATAATTTAAATGAGTTGGAAAATCCTTGTATCTGAAGCAATCGATTATTAAATAATTTAAATCTTTTAACTTTGTCAATGTCGCTTCGTTAATAGAACTACAATCGCTAATATAAGCCACTTTATTTACAATATAAACAGTAGAAGTAGTTTTGCCATGAGGAACTTCAACTGTTGAAATATTAACCTTTTTTTTTGCAACAATTATCGAGAAATCTTTTTTAATAATATTTGATTTAAGAATTGGAATATATGAGCCTTTTTTTTTAAAACAAAAATCATATCTTCTTCTAAGATCATTAATTGTTTTGCTACTACCGTAGACATTAATTTTTTTTTTTTTTTTCCATGCAAATGGCCTTAATTCGAAAATACCAGACGTTTGATCGCTATGTTCGTGTGAATACAGTACAGCGTCGATATTTTTGATTTTATTTGATATGAATTGAGATCTGATATCAGGCGATGTATCAATTAAAATTGAAATACCATTAAATATAAAAAAAGCAGAACATCTAGTTCTTGTATTTTTTTTGTTTAAATTATCACACGATCCCCAATAATTCATAATAGTTGGTACGCCATGTGAACTTCCGCATCCTAATATTATAAATTTATTTTTCAATTTAATTGACCAAATAATTTAAAAAAATTATGAGAGGTTTGTTCTGAAAATTTTTTAGACTCAATTTTTTTTAATTTAGCTAGAAAATTTACAGTATGAATAATATGGGATGGCTCATTTGATTTACCTCTTAACGGTTCAGGAGAAAGATAAGGGGAATCTGTTTCAACTAAAATTTTATCATTTGGTAGAGACAAAAATGTGTCTGCTAATTCTTTTGATTTTTTAAAAGTAATAACACCACTAGCAGATATGTAACATCCTAATTCGATTAGCTTGTGTGCAAATATTCTAGATCCTGTGAAGCAATGAATTAATACTTTGAAATCTTTTTTCATTTTTTCAGCTTTAAGTATTTCATATGTATCTTCTTCGGCAGATCTTGTGTGTACAATTAATGGTAAATTTAATATTTGAGCCGCTTTTATGTGTTCTATAAATATTTTTTTTTGAATTTTACGGTCAGAACGATCGTAATAGAAATCGAGACCAGTCTCACCAATACCAATGACTTTTTTGTTTAAATTTATTTTTTTAATAATTTCTTCTTGATTTAAATTTGCATAATTTTTAGTTTCATGTGGATGAATACCGTAGGTGCCATAAATATTTTTGTATTTTTTTATAATTTCTAGAATACGTAAGTAGCTCTCATTTGTGGTAGAGATACTTAGTAAATATTTGACATCGTTACTTAAAGCTCTATCGATAACATCATTTAAGTTAGAAGCCATGGGCTCATATTCAAGATGGCAATGTGAATCAATTATCATTTTCTATCTTTTTAAAAAGTATTGAAGTTTTTTTAAATTCAAGACTATGGTCAAAAATATTTTTTTCTATTATTGATTTTAATAACCTATCCTCATTATGCAAGTTCATTATGTCAAGAATCTTACTACAGCTAATAGGAATAATTGGACTTAATAAAATACTAATATTTTTTATTTGGGTCACTATGACAAATAAAATTGTATTCATTCTTTGGATGTTTGTTTTTTTTAGCGACCAAGGCTCTAAATCATTGAAATATTTATTAGCATCAAAAGAAAACTCTACAACTTTCTTAACATAATTATTGAGTTCTTGTTTGTTCATGTCTTCCGTTAGCTCTTCGATTTTATCTATTAAATTATTTACTAGTTTTAAATCAACTTCTTCAAGTTTAGATGGCTTTGGCAGTTTACCTGCACAATTTTTCTCAATAAAACTAAAAACTCTTTGACACAAATTACCAAAATTATTTGCAAGATCGTTATTTATACAGTTTTTAAGATTTTCCATTGATATATTTCCATCGTTACCCAAAGAAACTTCTTTAATTAAATAGTAACGTAATTGATCAATGCCATATTCATTAATTATTCCTATAGGATCTAGTATGTTGCCTAATGATTTGGACATTTTTTTTTCATCCGAAAGAATCCAGCCATGGGCATAAATTTTTAAAGGTAGTGGCAGTTTGGCTGCCATTAAAAAAGCCGGCCAATAAACTGCATGGAATCTTAGAATATCTTTTCCAATTATGTGAACATTAGCTGGCCAATAATTTTTATAAAGTTTGTCGTTTATGTCTGGAAAATTGAGAGCACTTATATAATTTGTTAAAGCATCTAGCCAAACATAAACAATGTGCTTGTCGTTATTTGGTACGGGTATCCCCCATTTAAAAGAAGTTCTACTAACTGATAGATCATTTAGGCCTCCTTTAACAAATTGTATAATTTCATTGTTTCTAGATTTAGGTGATACAAAATTAGGATTTTTTTTATAAAGCTCTAAGAGTTTATTTTGCCAAGCAGAAAGTTTAAAAAAATATGATTCTTCTTCAAGCCAATGTACTTCAGATCCAGAAGATTTAACAAATTTTTTTCCATTTGTATCTAATATTTCTTCCTCTGTATAATAAGCTTCATCAGATACAGAGTACCATCCTTTGTATTTTGAAAGATAGATATCACCTGATTCAACAAGTTTATTCCAAATAGCTTTTACTGAATCATGGTGTCGTTTTTCGGTTGTTCTAATGAAGTCGTCATTTGAAAGATTTAATATTTTAGATAAATCTTTAAACTTAAAGGAAAGTTCGTCACAAAAAACTTTTGTCGGTTTGTTGTTTTTTTCTGCCTCTCTTTGTATTTTTAAACCATGCTCATCAGTACCTGTTAAAAAATGAACATTTTTTTTTTCTAATCTCTTAAATCTTGCAAATACATCTGCAACTATACTTGAATAGGCATGGCCCATGTGTGGGTTTCCCGAAGGATAATAAATTGGTGTTGTTATGTAAAAATTATTATTAGACATTTTTTAATCTTAATTCTATGGAGTTTAATACAGAATTTGTATTAAGATTGTACAATATAAAATCATTTATTTTATGAACTATAGTTGATTTAAGATTTATCAAAAAATCAATTTTATTGTTATTTTCGTTAATAAGTTTATGGAAAAATTTATCAATTAAATAAACAGAAAGTGTTATTAAAAATTTATCTTTATCTTTTTTATACGCACTTAATAGTTTATTAAGTTTTAAAATGATGTCATCATTATTGTTAATTTTATGCTTATCGTAAAGTTCATTAAAAGCAATTAATAACCCAGGTGTTAAAGCTCCATCATCTTCTATTAAAAGACTATCTTTTTGGTTTTCTGTCAGATAATTAATTATTTTACTGCGTCCGCTGGAATTTAAATAAATATTATTTTTTATACAACGAGATGATATAGTTGGAATTAGATATCCTTGTTGATTATTTATTAGAATAAAAAAGTTATTAATACTAGGTTCCTCAAGAGTTTTAAGTAAAGCATTTGCAGAATTCGCATTTAGAAATTCAACCTCATCTATAATTGTAAATCGTGGATTTTTGGATAACGATGTATTTGAAAGAGTAGCTTTTAAATTTCTAACATCATCAATCTTTAGATTTTTACCGTCTTTTGCCTTAAGAAATATTACATCAGAGCAATTTTGATTTAAAATTGATTGGTAAAAATTTGAATTAACATCAATTTTTTTATCTTTAAAATTATATTTAAATTTATCTTTATTTGAATAAACATAATTTAAAAAATGCAAAACAAGTGTAAATTTTCCAATGCCTTTTTTTCCATTTAAAAGTAAGACTTTTGGGAAAGAATTTGAATCAAAGAGTTTGACCATTTCATCAAAATAATGGTCCATTGAAATTAATTTAGTAGATTTGAATGGATTGGTGTTGTTATTCATTATTTTATTTATCTTAATTTTTTTATTACAAGGTTTATTATTGTATTTTCAAGATCAGGATTATTTTTAGATGAATCAAATATACAATAATTTTTATTGAGTTTTGCTATTTCAATATATGCATTTTGTGCCTTTTTGTAAAAATTAATTTTTAATTTATCGAACTTATTTTTTTCTTTTCTTTTTTTAATTCTCGAAAGAATAGTCTTAAAATTAGATTTTAAGACTATAGTTAAATTTGGTGTAAGTCCTTTTAATATATATTTTTGATTCATGTTATTTATATTTTTATCAATTTTATTACCTATTACTTGATATGCATATGTTGAGTCAGTAAAACGATCACATAAAACAATTTGTTTGTTTTTTTTTGCTTTTAAGAGTAATTTAGTAACATGTTCATTTCTAGCAGCGCACATAAGGTAATAATCAGTCAGGCTATGAAATTGATATGAATTTTTAGAAAAAATTAAACTTCTTATTTTTTCTGCTGTTATAGAGCCACCTGGCTCTCTCGTTTTAATGACATTAAACTTTTTATTTTTTAAATTTTTATAAAGTTTATTTATTTGATAGCTTTTACCTGTACCTTCGACACCTTCAAAAACAATAAAATAGAATTTTTTTTTACGCATCTCCCCAAATCATGTAATTAAAAGACATCAATAGACTAGATAAAAAATTTATTTTTTTCATTTTTTCAACTGCGTAAACTGGAATACTTTTTATCAATTCTTTTTTGTTGTAAATATTAATTGAAGCTATTTTTTCATTTTTTTCTATTGGTGCTTTAAGAGGACCAGCGTACTCTAAGGTTACTTCAAAATATTTTAAGTCTTTTTTACCAATAGTTGTGTAAATATCTTCTTTTGTGTATCCTTTAATATTCTTTTCTTTCCCAAGCCATGTTTTAATTTCAAAAATTGTTTCTTTATTCTTAGATATTTCAAAAGTTTCTGTGTTTGTGAGTCCCCAAGTTAACAGTTTTCTTGATTGGCTCGATCTTAGTGCGTTAGTTTTAAATCCACTGCCGACAGCTATTAATCTTCGTGTATTTTTTTTTATAGAACTTGCAAGTGAAAACTCTTCAACAGCTAAATGACCTGTTTTAATACCATCAACTCCTATTCTTTTGTAAAGTAATGAGTTTCTATTATTTTGAGTTATGGGATTTCCACCAGTACGGTCCCAAGTAAATTCGGTTTCTTTGAAATACTCATAATAAATTGGATAATTTTTTATTAAATATTTGGACATTACAGCGATATCCCGAACAGTAGAATAATTATCTGGATTGTTAATTCCAGACGTATTAGCAAAATTAGTAGACGTCATCCCTATTTCTTGAGCTTTTTCATTCATTAAAATAACAAAATTTTCCTCTGTCCCTGCAATACCCTCAGCTAAAGCAACGCAAGCGTCATTACCTGATGCAATGATGATTCCTCTCAACAAGTCCTCTACAGTTATTTCGTCATTAACCATTATGAACATTGAAGAGTAACCTGCTTGAGACATTCTCCATGCTTTCTCTGAAATTATAATTTTATCGTCCAGTGAAATCTTTTCTTGTTTTAACAAATCAAAAGCTATTATTGTCGTCATTATCTTGGTCATGGAAGCTGGATGAATACTATGATCAGGTTGCAATTCAAAAAGAATCTCGTTTGAATGGTAGTCTATAAGAATAGCTGTCCTTGCTTGAATTTTAGGTTCAGCATATGCGATGTTAAATGAATAAAGATAAACTGCTATAAAAATTTTAAGAAAATTATTCATTAATCTTAATATCCAAGTCTTCAAAATTTGAATCATTTAAAACAATGTAATCATTTTTGAGTTTATTTATAGTATTATATGGACCCATTAACAGTTCAAATGATTTATTATTATTTTTATTAATATAAATTAATTGATAATTTGAATTTACCAAAATTTTTATCAATCTAGTTTTTAATAGTTCTGCTGATTCAAGGCTAGAAAAATCTGCTACTAAAATTGAATATGATTTAGATTTAGTTTTTTTAATTATCTCTTGTTTAGATAAATTGTCTATATTAATTTTAGTAACAGGAGCCTTATTTGCGATCTTTTTTTCAATATTATTCATAATTGCTTTTTTAGCTATAAAAGATTTATTTTTTTTTATCTCAGTTACTTCTACATAAGGGAAATTTAGATCTAGGTTTAATTTTTGTGCAGTATTTTTTGAAATTAAGACTTTATAGAAATTATCGTACTTAATTTTTTTTTTTACAATTGTTTCTACAAATATATTGTTAGCTGGATTGGTAATTTTTAATTTCGTTCCCAGTTTAAACATATTATGTGAAACAAAAAACATATTATCACCTGAAGTGCTTATAGGCTGATCGTTAATAGCTGCAAAACCTTTGACTGAATATGTAAAATTTTTATTACTTGTATAAGTGGTGTTAATACACGATGTAAGAAAAATTAATAAAACTATTTTATATTTCATTTTTAAAATTTTCTTTCAATGTACAAACAGCAAGGGCAAATCTTAATGATCTATTCCAATTTAAAATTTTTTCATAATTAGAAAAAACTAGGTATGCAGGTGTATATGTATTTGAACCTGGAATTATGTCTATGTCAGGAGTTATGATAGCAGCCTCTAAATTTTTATCAACATTAAGTTCATTATAATTTTCTATATATTTTTTAAAATATTTGATTTTTTTTTTATTCTTAATATTTCTAGCAGAAGAATTGAGATATTTAATTGGTATATTTTTATTTAGATTAATTTTTATGAAACATGGTACATTTTTTTTCCATCCAATTTTTTTAAGATAGTTTGCAGCAGAGGCAAAAGAATCCTCAGTTTTTTTTAATTCTATAGTAGTATTATTATTATAGTCTATTGCATAATTTTGAATTGTTCTTGGCATAAACTGAAAATTTCCAAATGCACCCGCCCAGGACCCAAATAATATTTTTTTATCTATAATTTCTTTATCTACCAGTTTTAATAAAATTATTAATTCTTTTGTAAAAAATTCACTTCTTCTTTTATCAAAACTTAGAGTAGCCAAAGAAGAAACAATATCCATTTTTCCTAAATATTTTCCAAAATTAGTTTCAATACCCATAAGTGCCAGCAATAATTCTTTTTCGATTAAAAATTTTTTTTCAATAGTGTCGATTATTAATTTTTCTTTTTTATATAAAGCTAATCCTTTTTTCACTTTATTTTTATTTGTTCTTTTTTTGATGTATGTATGTGTATCCTCATAAAACTCGGGTTGATATCTATCGTACTCAATAACTTTTGGTAAGAATATCGCACTAGACATAACATCATTAACAACATTTTTAGACACACCAGATTTAATGGCCTCTATTTTAAATTTTTTGACCCATTTGTTAAACTCAGTATTACTAGCAAAAGCATTGGTGTCTAAAAAAGTTAATATTAGTAAAATATAAATACTTATTAGTTTTTTAACCATTTTTTTAAGTAACATAAAAAAAAAGACAAGACTAGATTGAATAAAAATCCATATTGTTATTTGTCATTATTGATAGTATTAAGTTGCTAATTACTTTTAAGGAGAGGTGGCTGAGCGGTTGAAAGCACTGGTCTTGAAAACCAGCAACGGGGCAACTCGTTCGTGGGTTCGAATCCGACCCTCTCCGCCATTAAGTGATTTTAAAGGTAATAAATAAATTTAATATTTTTCTATCATTAAAAAGACCCATTGGAGCTTTGTGTAAATAATAATTGCTTATATCCTCATCACTACAGTTCAAAAAATCATCAAGTTTTTTTAATTCATCATGAGTCAGGATATTAATAATACTTGAGACGAATGAAGTTAATAATAAATCCATTTCTTTTGTGCCTCTATAAGCAGATCTATATTTAATTTTTTTTTTTAATAATTCTAATTCATTCATTGGATATTTTATTATACATTAAGAAATGAACTTAATTAATAAAAAGAATTTTTTATTTGAAGATGTTTCATCTATTGAAGGTGTGGGTAAAAAACTTTCATTATATTTAAAAAAAAAAAAGATAGAAAAAGTGAATGATTTACTCTGGAATTTGCCTTACTCATTTACTGATAGATCAGAGATAACAACTTTAGATAGGTTAGAAGTTGGTAAGATTTTTACAATAAAAATCAAAGTTTTAAAATATAATTTTCCTAGAATAAGAAACTTACCAAATAGAATTCTTTGTGAAGATCAATATGGAAAGATTGATCTTATTTTTTTTAATAGCCGTGAGGGATATATTAAGAAAATTTTACCAATTAACGAATGGGTTGCAGTTAGTGGAAAGGTTAATTTTTTCAGAAAAAAATATCAAATTACAAATCCAACATATGTTGAAAAAATTGATAAAATAGAACTTGTAAATAAAATTATTCCTAAATATTCACTCACGGAAGGTTTATCTGAAAAAATATATTCAAAAATAATTGAAAAGGTTTTTAATAAAATTCCAGATATTGAGGAGTGGCACGAAAAAGATTTTATTAAAAAAATGAGTTTTTTAAGCTGGAAAGATTCAATAAAAAAATTACATAGCTCTAAAATAAAAAAAGATTTAAACTCGAACTATTTAAAAAGGCTTGCTTATGATGAAATATTTGCAAATCTATTATTTCATTCAAATAATAGAAATAAAATTAAAAAAATTAAAAAAAATAAAAAAATTTTTAAAAAAATTTATTCTTCTAGTCTGAGAGATGCTCTTCCATATGAATTAACAGATGGTCAAAAAAAAATAATCAATGAAATTGAAATTGATTTAATGTCGTCACAAAGAATGTTTAGAATATTGCAAGGAGATGTTGGGTCAGGAAAAACTATCATATCTATAATGGCTGCCTTAAACACAATAGAATCTGGATACCAGTGTGGATTAATGGCCCCAACGGCTATTTTAGCAGAACAACATTTTTTATTATTTAAAAAATTAATCAAAGAGACTGATCTAAAAATAAACTTTTCTTTATTAACAGGCAAAACAGATCTTATTGAGAGAAAGATTATTTTAGAAAATCTAAAAAATAATAAAATTAATTTTTTAATTGGAACGCATGCACTATTTCAAAAAAAAATTAATTTTAATAAGTTGGGACTTGTTATAATTGATGAACAGCACAAATTTGGTGTTCAGCAAAGAATCAATTTTGCTAAAAAAGGTGGTTCTAATTGTGATATTTTATTGATGTCAGCAACGCCTATACCAAGAACTATGATGATGTCAATTTATGGAGATATGGATACATCTAGATTAATGGAAAAACCAATTCAAAGAAAAAAAATTATAACATTAAGTAAACCTGAAAATAAGGTTAATGACCTATGGCCTTTAATAGAAAAAAAAATTATATCTGGAGAACAAATTTTTTGGGTTTGTCCTTTAATAGAGGACTCAAATAAATTAGATTTTTCATCAACTTCTAAGCTTTTTGATTTACTTAATAAAAAATTCCACAAAAAGGTTGGAATTGTTCATGGAGCATTAAATCAAGATGAAAAGGAAGATGTAATGAAAAAATTTCTGAATAACGAGATTTCAATTCTTGTCTCTACAACTGTAATTGAAGTTGGTGTAGATTTTCCAAATGCAACAGTAATGGTTATAGAAAATGCAAATAAATTTGGATTAGCGCAATTACATCAGTTAAGAGGTAGAATCGGAAGAGGATCAAAACCTGGTACCTGTATCTTAATGTTTAAAAATCAACTAAGTCAAAATGCTAGGAAAAGAATTCAAATTTTAAAGTTGTCAGATGATGGCTTTTATATTGCCGAAGAAGACATGAAATTGCGAGGTTATGGTGATATAATTGGATTTAAGCAAAGTGGAATTAAACTATTTAAAATTGCTGACCCAGTACATCATGAAGATTTGTTTAAGCTTGCAGAAAAAAATATTGACAATTTAAACACCAGAGAATTAAACGATAATAAGTATAATATTTTACTTAAATTATTTGACAAGGTTGATTTAGCAGATGAAGAAGGAACTACTTCTTGATACAAACTATAAAGATGTTCCTGCAGAAACAATAAATCTAGATGCATCTTCAAAACTCATATCAAGGAAAAGTAAGTCTTTCTTTGGGACCATTAGTAAGAATCCGCTAGTTGGATTTGGCGTTGTAGGAACAAAAACATTTATTAATTCTTCATTTACTTTTTCAGAAATTTCACCTTTATTTTCTTTGGTAGCAAAAGCAACTACCCAAATACCTTTCCTGGGATACTCTAAAAGAACAACACTTTTTTTATTTCCTTTTGTTTGGGTAAAACTTTCTGTTAATTGACCTACTGCTGAATATATGGTTCTAAGTATAGGAATTCTTTTTAATGTATTGTTAAAGAGTTCTAAGAATTTTTTTCCTAAGAAAGATAAGGACAAACCTCCTATTAGTGTTATTAAGATTATAGTTATTAATATTTCAATTCCAGGAATATCGAATGGTAAATAGTTGTTTGGATTAATTTTTTTTGGTAAAAAACTTGAAGATATTTTTATTATAAATAAGCTTAAATAAACAGTTATACCAATAGGGATGAGCACAATGGCACCGGTAATGAAATAATTTCTTAGTGTAATAAATATTGACTTTTTAACTTTAGAAGACATTAATGATAACTGGAATAAATAATAAAAACTGCTAGTAAAATAAAAATTGCAATTAATATTTTATTATTTAAAATCATAAGATTATTATTATATGATTCATAACATAAAAAGAAGAAAATTTATTGAATTAATTGGCTATGGCTGTTGTGGTTTAATTCTTCCCTCATGCTCAACTGTACCTATCACAAATAGACGGCAATTATCAATTTATCCTGAGGGGGCAATAAACAACTCTGCTGCTAATGCTTATGAAAATTTTAAAACTAAGAACAAATTAATCACATCTGGTGATCAACTAGAGTCAATTAAAAAAATTGGTCAGAGAATAGAATTTGCTGTTAAAAGTTTTTTTTTAAAACAAGATGGTAAAGATCCAACTAGTAGTTTCCAATGGGACTATATATTAGTAGACAACGACAAGGTAAAAAATGCTTGGTGCATGCCTGGAGGAAAAATTGCTATTTACACTGGGATACTTAAAGTAACTCAGAATGATAATGCTCTTGCAGCTGTTATGGGTCACGAAATAGCACATGCTGTTGCTAAACATTCTGTTGAAAGAGCCAGTCAAGCGTTAACAGTTAACATAGGTACTCAAGTTGCAGATATTTTTTTAGGTGGAGCTATAAACAGAACAAGACAAACTATTGGTCAATCTAGTGGGATGGATATTTTGCAATTAGGAATTTTTAATCCTTTCGGTAGAAAGCAAGAAACTGAAGCAGACTATTTAGGTTTAATTTTTTCTTCTTTGGCTGGGTATGACATTAGAGAATCAATCAAACTCTGGGAAAGAATGGCTGAAGATAAAAAAGGTAAAGAGCCACCTCAGTTTATGAGCACACACCCATCAAGTGCAAATAGAATAATAAATTTAAACAAATGGATTACAGAAGTAATGATTGAATATCCTCCAATAAAGAGAGTATAAAATGGTGAGCCCTGATGGACTCGAACCATCGACAGCTTCCTTAAAAGGGAAGTGCTCTACCAACTGAGCTAAGGGCCCTAAAGAAAATTTGTTTTATATATAAAATACAAGAAATTCAAACAAAAAAAAAAGGTTAATTAAATAAATTTACATATTTATTATAGAACTTATTAAATGTGCCCTTTTTAATCTCTTTTCTAATTTCAAGCATAAACTGTTGATAAAAGTTTATATTATGAAGAGAAATCAGCATAGAAGCCAATATTTCATTAGTTTTAATTAAATGATTCAAATAACTTTTTGAGTAAAGGTTTAAATTTCTAATTGATGTTTTCTTATCAAGAGGTGATTTATCTTTTTGATACTTTGCGTTTCGGAGGTTTACTTTACCTTCCCATGTAAATGCTAGACCTGTCCTTCCTGACCTAGTTGGCAAAACACAATCAAACATATCTATACCGTTTTTTACAGCACCTAGAATATCTGAAGGCGTTCCTACACCCATTAAATATCGGGGTTTATTTTTTGGCATATAGTTAACTGTACTGTTTAAGATATTAAACATTTCTTCTTGATTCTCACCAACTGCCAAACCACCCATTGCATATCCATCGAATTCAATTGAAACTAATTTTTCCAAACTATTTAATCTAAGATCTTTATATAAACCACCTTGAACAATTCCAAACAAAGCTTTTTTTTTATCATTACCAAATTCAGTTTTACACCTTTTTGCCCAACTCGTAGATATTTCTATTGCGCTAATTAATTTATCTTTATTGTTTGTAAGAGACGGGCATTCATCAAGAACCATTAAAATATCAGAATTAATTGATTTTTGTATTTGAATACTTTTTTCTGGACTTAATACAAATTTTTTTCCATCAATATGTGAAGAAAAAACTGCTCCAATATTTATGTCAATTTTATTTAGTTTAGATAAAGACATAATTTGAAATCCCCCTGAATCTGTTAGAATTGGTTTTTGCCAATTCATAAAATCATGCAAACCGTTAAATATATCTAGAGTGTCTGTGCCTGGCCTAATCATTAAGTGATAAGTATTACCTAAAATAATTTGAGACCCAGTTTCTAGAATATCTTCTGTAAAAATACCTTTAACTGTTCCTAAAGTTCCTACAGGCATAAAAGCAGGTGTATCAATAACTCCTCTGTGGGTAGAGATTTGGCCCAATCTTGCTTTTTCATCTTGAGCTATTAACTCAAAAGAAAAATGCAACTTTTCCATCAGGGTTATTTTTTTGATCTAAGACTAATAATTTTATCCGGATTTTCTACAGAACCATTTGCTCCATCACCTCTTTTAATATTGTCTATTAATTCAATCCCTTTAGTAACTTTTCCAAATGCCGAGTATTGTCTGTCCAGATGAGGAGCTGGCTCAAAAATAATAAAAAATTGACTATTCGCACTATTAGGATCTGCTGATCTTGCCATTGATAGAACACCTCTGTTGTGTGCAACATCACTAAATTCTGCTTTCAAATCTGGCAGATCAGACCCACCTGTACCCGCTAAATCTAAATTATATTCTTGTGAATTTGAGTTCCCAAATTTTACATCACCAGATTGTGCCATAAAACCTTCTATTACTCTGTGAAAAACAACACCATCATATTTACCTTCATTGGCTAGTGTTTCAAATCTTTTAACATGATTAGGTGCAATTTTTGGATAAAGCTCGATCTCTACGTCGCCATCTTTCAGTTTTAATATCATCATATTTTCCTTTGCGTATGTGTTGCTAATAGTTAGTAAAAAAATTATAAAAATAAATATTTTTTTTTTCATTTTATTTTGTTTTGAAGAGATTTAATAACAGACTTTGTTACAAATTTGTTAATATTTCCTTTAAGTTTGGCAATTTCTTTTACAAATTTTGAAGATATTATCTGATTTTCCACATCTGACATTAAAAAAATAGTTTCTATATTATTGTTGAGTTTTTTGTTCATGCCAGCCAACTGAAATTCATATTCAAAATCAGATACTGCTCTTAAACCTCTTATAATAATCAAAGCATTATATTTTTTACATAAGTTAATTGTTAACGTGTTGAAGGGGGTAACTATAATTTTCTTTGAGTTTAACTTTAAGTCTATAAATAATGATTTTTTTATTATTTTAATCCTTTCTTCTATGGAAAAAAAATAATTTTTATTTTTTGTGTTTGTGGTAGCTACAATTAATCTATCACACAACTTTAATGATTTTTGGATAACATCAGCATGACCTAAGGTTATTGGATCAAAAGTTCCTGGATAAATAGCAGTTCTCATTATTCCTAATTGATATTATCTTCGATTTTGATGGCAGATACAACTTTTTCTAAACCATTTAATTTTTTAATAGTAACACCTTGTGTGTTTCTTCCTGCAGATCTTATTTCTTTAACTGCACAACGCATAACACTACCTTTATCTGTAGACAAAATAATTTCATCATTTTCTTCAACAACGAGAGTGGCAGCAACATCTCCATTTCTTGGTGAATTAATTATACTAATAATTCCTTTACCACCTCTGTTAGTAACACGATATTCTAAAAAAGAAGTACGTTTTCCATAGCCATTTTCAGTAATTGATAGGACAAACTTATTTAACCCATTTTTTATTTTTTCATCTTTTTTTATCATCTTAGGGTCAATTTTAGGTGAATCTAAAACTGATAACGATATAACTTTATCGTTATCTGATAACTGTATTCCACGAATACCTTTTGAGGAACGTCCTTTGAATAACCTTAATTTTTTTGCCATAAATCTTATGCATTTACCTTTTTTAGTGCTCATCATAATATCTTGGTCATCTCTGCATATTTTTACGCCAACTATTTTATCATTAGTTTCAAGTTTCATTGCAATTTTACCATTAGCATTAATGTTGGCAAAATCATCTAAACTATTTTTTCTTACGTTTCCATTTGCAGTCACAAAAACTATAAATAGCTTTTTCCATTCACTTTCGTTTTCTGGTAATGGCATTATAGAGCTTATTGATTGGTGATTTTTTAAAGGTAAAATATTAAACAAAGATTTACCTTTAGAACTTGTGCTACCTTCAGGAATTTTCCAAGCTTTTATTTTAAAAGCCAAGCCTTCTGAAGAAAAAAATAAAAATGGTGTATGTGTGTTCGCTGTAAATATTTGTACTACAAAGTCTTCATCTCTTGTGACTATATTTGACTTTCCTACACCACCTCTTTTTTGCTGTTTCAAACTCGTAAGTGGACTTCTTTTAATGTAGCCTTGATTTGTAATGTTTATTACTACAGACTCTTTTTGTATAGTTTCTTCAATACTATAATTTAATTCGGCATCAGTTATTTTAGTTCTTCTAGGTACAGCAAATCTAGTTTTAATCTCTAACAATTCATCACTTATCATTTTATAAAGTTCTTTTTTGGAGCCTAAAATCTTATTATAACTGATTATAAGGGCTGAAAGCTTATTTATTTCAGTTTCAATTTCTCCTATACCATAAGCAGTTAACTTTTGAAGCCTTAGCTCAAGTATTGAAAGCACTTGTTCTTCCGATAGTTGATAACTTGAAGGACTCTTCTTTTTTTCTATCAAAACAACTAATTTTACACTTTTCTTAATTTTCCACTTTTTAGATAAAAGATTTTTTTTAGCAGTATCAGTATCATTTGAATTTTTAATTATTTTAATAACCTCATCAATATTTTCTACCGCTGTTGCTAAGCCAATTAACACATGGGCTCTTTCTTCAGCTTTTTTTAAATCAAACTTAATTCTTTTGGTTAAAGTTTCTTCTCTAAATTTTACAAATTCAGCAATAAATTCTTTAAGATTAAATATTTTTGGTTTGTTATCAACAATTGCAAGAGTATTGAAACCAAAAGAACTCTCTATACTAGTTTGTTTATAAAGCTGTCTTCTTATTGTTTCACCTTCAACTCCCTTTCTCAACTCTACAACAACTCTAATACCTTCTCTGTTAGACTCGTCTCTTATATCTCTTATACCTTCAATTTTTTTATCTCTTGCTAATTGAGCAATCCTTTCGACTAAAACAGATTTATTAACTTGATATGGGATTGATTTAATTATTAATACAGATCGATCATTTTTAAGGATTTCTTCTTCGATTTCTCCTCTAATTTTAAATGAGCCTCTACCCTTGTTGTATCCTTGTTTGATAATATCAGTTCCTATAATAACACCACCAGTTGGAAAATCTGGTCCTGGCACATGTTTCATTAATTGAGCTACAGTTATTTCTTTATTAGCTATATAGGCATTTGTTGCGTTTATTACTTCTCCTAAATTATGCGGTGGTATACTAGTCGCCATTCCAACAGCAATACCGCCTGCCCCATTAACTAAAAGATTGGGGTATTGAGAAGGTAAAACTACTGGTTCTCTTTCTGTTTCGTCATAATTATTTCTATAAGCTACAGTATTTTTTTCTAAATCTTCAGTTAAGAATTGTGAAATTTTTCCCAATTTTGTTTCAGTGTAACGCATTGCTGCAGGAGGATCTCCATCTATTGATCCAAAGTTACCCTGGCCTTCAATTAAAGGAAGGCTCATAGAAAAATCTTGAACCAATCTTACAAGAGCATCATAAACAGATTGATCTCCGTGAGGATGATATTTACCAATTACATCACCTACTATTCTAGCAGATTTACGAAATGGTTTTGACCAGTCATAACCACCTTTATACATTGCAAAGATGATTCTTCTATGTACAGGTTTTAAACCATCTCTTACGTCGGGTAGTGCCCGACTTACAATTACACTCATTGCATAAGAAAGATATGAGGAACTCATCTCATCAGAAACTAAAATAGGTTTAAAAGAATTGTTATTTTGACTAGCTGTGTTTTCCATGTGATTTAGAAAGGAATTTCGTCGTCTAAATCATTATTTATAGATTGAATGTCATCTTTCGGTAATGTGCTTTTATTTTCAGTTACTAAATTTGAATCTTCACTTTTATTTTTTCCATCCAACATAGTTAAACTTGAGTTGTAACCTTGAAGGACAACTTCTGTAGAATACTTATCTTGTCCTGATGATTCATCTTTCCATTTTCTTGTAGTTAAAGCTCCTTCAATATAAATATTTGCACCTTTTTTTAAATATTGTTGAACAATGCTAACTAATCCTTCGTTAAAAATTACTACTCTGTGCCATTCTGTTTTTTCTTTTCTTTCGCCAGTAGATTTATCTTTCCATGATTGGCTTGTTGCTAAACTTAGCCTTGCGACACTTTTACCGTTAACCATTTGCTTAATTTCAGGATCTGCCCCTAGTCTTCCAATTAATAGTACTTTATTTAAACTTCCAGCCATAATTCAAGTTGTTAATATGTGATTTGATATTTAATAACAATTAAATTTATATCATATAAACAACTTAATTATAAGATGATTATTAATAATGTATAAATAAAAATGCTAAAAAAAATCATTATAAAAGGTGCAAAAGAACACAATTTAAAAAATGTTTCGGTGGATGTTCCGAAAGATAAGCTTGTTGTGATCACAGGTCTTTCTGGTTCTGGAAAATCATCATTAGCTTTTGACACTATTTATGCAGAAGGACAGAGAAGATATGTAGAGAGTTTGTCTGCCTACGCTCGACAGTTTTTAGATAAGATGAAAAAACCAAAGGTGGATCTTATAGAGGGATTAAGTCCTGCTATATCAATTGAACAAAAAAATACGTCGAAGAACCCTAGGTCTACCGTAGCCACTGTCACTGAAATTTATGATTATATGAGAGTTTTATATGCCAGGGTTGGTATACCGTATTCTCCATTCACAGGTAAGCCTATTGTTTCTCAATCAGTTAGTGAAATGGTGGATAAAATTAAAGCATTACCTAAAAGCAATACAATTTATTTGCTCGCACCAATAGTTAGAGGAAGAAAAGGAGAATATAAAAAAGAAATTTTAAATTATAAAAAAAGAGGTTTTCAAAAAATTAAGGTTGATGGAAAATACTGTGAAATAACTGATTTTCCAGAATTAAATAAAAAAATAAAACATGATATTTCAATCATTGTAGATAGAATTGTAATTAACTCTAGTATAGGGAACCGTTTAGCAGATAGTGTAGAGACTGCATTAAGTATATCTAATGGGCTTTTAATTGTCGAATATGAAGACGAGACGTTACCTAAAAAATTCAGAAAAGTTGAATCAATTACTTTTTCGTCAAAATTTTCATGTCCTGAAAGTGGTTTTACTTTAGAGGAAATAGAACCGAGGCTTTTTTCCTTTAACAGTCCGTACGGTGCTTGTGAGGAATGTGAAGGTATAGGCCACAATTTAAATGTTGACCCTAACTTAGTTGTGCCAGACACAAAAAAAAGTCTACAAGATGGAGCTATAGAACCGTGGGCTAAGTCAACATCGTTATATTACGCTCAAACTTTAGCATCTATTGCAAAGCACTATAAATTTTCTTTGTCCGATTCTTGGAAAAAATTATCAAAAAAAATTCAAGATGTAATATTGTATGGATCGGATGAAGAGGAAATAAAATTTTCCTATGACGATAATTATCAATCTTACACTACCAAGAAAACTTTTGAAGGTGTGATAAACAACCTTGAAAGAAGATATTTAGAGACAGATAGCGAGTGGAAAAGAGAAGAAATAGCACAATATCAAAGTGAATCTAATTGTGAAAAATGTAAAGGACAAAGATTAAAAGAAGAGTCTCTATGCGTAAAAATAAACGAACTTAATATTAGTGATGTAACTATAAAATCTATTGATGATGCCAAAAAATGGTTTGATAATTTAAATACAGTTTTAAATGATAGAGATAAGAAAATAGCTACGCATATTTTAAAAGAAATAAATGAAAGACTTAATTTTCTTTTAAATGTTGGCCTTAACTATTTGACTCTTTCAAGGGAATCCGGAACCTTATCAGGAGGTGAGGCACAAAGAATACGTTTGGCGTCACAAATTGGTTCTGGATTAACAGGTGTTCTATATGTTCTTGATGAACCATCAATAGGTTTACACCAAAGAGATAATAAAAAATTAATAACAGCATTAAAAAAACTTAGAGATCTTGGAAATACAGTTATTGTCGTTGAACATGATACTGAAACAATGGAAAATGCTGATCATATTATAGATATAGGACCAGAAGCAGGAGTACATGGTGGTGAAATAGTTGCTGAAGGAACTTTTGAAGATATTGTAAAAAATAGTAAAAGTATAACTGGAAACTATTTATCTGGTAAAAAATATATTGCACTTCCAAGAAAAAGACGTACAGCTAAAAATGGTAGATTTCTAGAAATACTTGGGGCTACAGGTAACAATTTAAAAAAAGTTGATCTTAGAATCCCAATCGGTGCTTTTACTTGTGTAACTGGTGTTTCTGGAAGTGGTAAATCAACCTTAGTTCTCCATACATTGTTTAATGCTTTAAACTTAATTTTAAACACTACCAAAGCGAAGAAAACACCTAAGGCTTTTAGAAATTATAAAGGGACTGAGTTAATAGATAAAATTATCGATATCGATCAATCCCCAATAGGAAGAACGCCAAGATCAAATCCTGCAACATATACTGGTGCTTTTGGACCAATACGAGATTGGTTTGCATCTCTTCCAGAGTCAAAAGCCAGAGGCTATAAAATAGGAAGATTTTCTTTCAATGTAAAAGGTGGTAGGTGTGAAACGTGTGAGGGCGATGGTGTTATTACTTATGAAATGCACTTTCTACCAGATGTTTTCATACCTTGTGATACGTGTAAGGGGACAAGATATAACAGAGAGACTTTAGAGGTTAGATTTAAAGATAAAAATATTGCTGATGTTCTGGATATGACAGTTGAAGAAGGTTGTGAATTTTTTGAAAATATTCAAACTATTAGATCAAAACTAATAACTTTAAAACATGTAGGATTAGGTTATATAAAAATTGGACAGCAAGCTACAACGCTTTCTGGTGGTGAGGCTCAAAGGATAAAATTAGCTAAAGAATTGTCAAAAAGATCAACGGGAAGAACGCTCTATATATTAGATGAACCTACAACTGGACTTCATGCTCATGATATTAAAAAGCTTTTAGAAATATTACAAGCATTTGTAAATACAGGAAATACAGTTGTGGTAATTGAACATAATTTAGATGTAATTAAAACAGCTGATTGGGTTGTTGATATGGGCCCTGAAGGTGGGGTAGAAGGAGGTGAAATAATTGCAGAAGGAACTCCTGAAAAAGTTTCAGAAACAAAAGGAAGCTATACAGGGCAGTTTTTAAAGGATATTTTGTTCAAAGACACAATGAAAAAAACTGCATAGTTAATAAATTTTATGCTATAAAGGAATCATGGGTAACTTATTACAATCTCTATCTAAAACAGTTCATGCATCAGTTATTATAACTATACTGCTTTTTCTTGGCCTACACTTTTCAGGGGATGGGTTTGTCTTTGATAGAATTTTTTGGAGTTGGTTAGCGCGTTTCACACATGTAATAGTAGCAATAATGTGGGTAGGATTGCTTTGGTATTTAAATTTTGTTCAAATTCCAAATATGTCAAAAATTCCTGACGAACAAAAACCAGCCATTAGCAAAGTAATAGCGCCAGCAGTTTTATTTTATTTTAGATGGGCAGCAGCAATAACTGTTTTATCTGGTTTAATTCTTGCTTGGTTAAATGGATACGCTCATCAAGCAATGACTCTTGGTATTGGAAGTGGTTATGGAAAAAGTACTGCCATAGGTATTGGCATGTGGCTAGGAATAATTATGGCTTATAACGTTTGGTTTGTTATTTGGCCTAACCAGAAAAAAGCTTTGGGTATGGTAGAATGTAATCCTGAAGAAAAAGCTGCATCTGCAAGAACTGCAATGTTGTTCTCAAGAACTAATACTTTGTTGTCTTTACCAATGCTACTTTCAATGGTAGCAGCTCAAAATCTTTACTAAAGATTATATATCTTCGTCTTTTAACAATGTTTTTTGTGTTACCTTAAAAAAATTCAGGACAGGACTTGCAACAAAGATTGAAGAATAGGTTCCTATTATAACACCTAGTATCATAGCAAATGAAAAACCTTTTAAAATTTCACCTCCTAAAATAAAAATTGAAAACAAAGCTAAAAGTGTTGTTAAAGATGTAATTATTGTTCTAGACAAAGTTTCATTTACTGAAATATCAGCAATCTCATTTGTTTTAATTTTTGAATATTTTAATAAATTTTCTCTAATACGGTCAAATATTACAACGGTATCGTTCATAGAATACCCTACAATTGTTAAGACAGCAGCTACTATGGAGAGATTAACTTCAAAAGATAGAATGGAAAAAATACCAAGTGTAATAACAACATCGTGAATAAGTGCAACTATAGCACCCAGACTGAACTGCCATTCAAATCTAATCCAAATATAAAATAACATAGCACCTAATGCTAAAGCTATTGCAGTAAGACCTTGTTTAAGCAGTTCGCTACTAACCTTTGGGCCAACAGTTTCTACCCGTCTAAAATTAACTGCTGTGCCAATTTTTTTTGAAATGATATTTTTAAGTTCAATTATAAACTTTTCATTTTCGTTTGCGTTTTTTTCAAACTTTATTAAAAAATCACCTTTTTTACCAAATTGTTTAACATTTACATCCCCTAAAGCTGGCATGCTCAACGAACTTCTTATGTCTTGAATTTGAATATTTTCGTTGTCAATTCTAATTTCTAGTAATGTTCCACCTTTAAAATCTACTCCGTAATTTAGTCCTTTAAAAAATAAAAATAAGATACTAATAAGAACAGCTAATATAGAAAAAATATTAGCGATTCTAAAGAATTTAGAAAAATTTATTTTATTAATCATTACAATTTAAAATACTTTCCATTTTTATCATTTAGGACAATAATTGAAGTTAAGTGTCTGGCAATAAAATAAGCAGAAAATAGGGTTGTTATTATTCCTATGCCAAGAGTTACTGCAAAACCTTTTACCGGCCCTGAACCAAAAATAAATAGAATCGTTGCAGCTATTAAAGTTGTTACATTTGCATCAATAACAGTAATCTTAGCTTTATTATAACCAGTATCAAATGCGTGAATAATTGACTTTTCTGTTTTTAGTTCTTCTTTTATTCTTTCGTAAATCAAAACATTTGAATCTACGGCCATTCCGACTGTTAAAATAATACCTGCTATACCGGGTAATGTTAAAGTTGCTTCAAGAAGAGTCAAAATACCAACCATCATAAATAAATTTGCAATAAGAGAAATATTAGAAACCAAACCAAAGATTCTATACTTAACAAACATAAATATAATAACTAGAATAAATCCAACTATGAGAGAGAAAATTCCTGCGTCTATTGAGTCTTTTCCTAAATCAGGACCGACAGTTCTTTCCTCAACAATATTAATAGGAGCTGGTAAGGCACCAGATCGAAGTAGCAATGCTAAATCTGTTGATTCTTGAAATGAAAACCCTCCAGAAATAGTACCTGTTCCACCTGTGATAGCTTCACGTATTTGTGGCGCACTTATTACTGTGTTATCAAGAACAATTGCAAGTCTCCGGCCTACATTCTCAGTAGTAATTTTTCCAAACTTTTGTGCCCCTAGCCTATCCAAAGTAAAAAGCACAATTGGCTGGTTAGATTGATTGTCAAATTGTGGTTGTGCATCTATTAAATTATCTCCACTAATAACAACTCGCTTATTTACAGTAAGTTCTTCGTTGTTTTCAGATAAAATTAATTTTTCAGAACCAAAGCCGTCATCTTTGGATACTAACCTAAAAGTTAATTGAGCAGTCTTACCAAGAAGCTCTTTAACCCTTTCAGGATCATCTATTCCAGGTAATTCTACTAATATTCTTTTATCTCCTCTTTGTAAAATTGTCGGCTCTTTTGTTCCAACATCATCTATACGTCTTCTAATAATTTCTATAGACTGCTTTAAAGCAGCGTTGTTTAAGCTCACAAGACCAAAATTCGAAAATTGTATTAAAGTTTTATTTTGCTTAAAATCTAAATCCAATTCAAACTTATTGTACTCAGAAATAAAACTATTAACTGTGTTCTCTTGTTGTTTAAAAAAAAGATTTTTTAATTTTTTTTCTTTTTCTTTATCAATTGTTAAAGAAATATTGTTTGACGATATTATAAAATTTTTAAATTTTATTCCATTTTCATTTAATAACTTTTTGATTGGGATAACTTTAGTTTGTAGTTTCTGACTTACTAGAGGTTTTGTATCTATCTCAAGTAAAATGTATGATCCACCTTGAAGGTCTAAACCTAAATTAACTTTTTTATCTATTAGATTATTATTTTTAAGGTTTAAAGATGCAAAAAAAATAGTTATTATTAAAATTAAGTAAATAAATAAAACTTTAATTTTTGTAAAACTAAGCACAAAAAAAATATTATTTAACTTCTGTTTTTTTTAACATGCTTGTGATTGTAGATTTAATAATCTGAACTTTAACATTGTCACATAACACAACTTCAATTCTGTCATCTTCCATCACTCGTTCAACTATACCAATTACACCACCTGATGTTATAACTTCATCTCCACGTTTAAGACCTGCTACCATTGCTAAGTGATCTTTTGCTCTTTTTTGTTGGGGTCTTATTAAAAAAAAGTAAAAAATTACAAAAATTAAAATTAGAGGTATAAACTGTGCTATTCCTTGTCCGTTCATAATAGAAGATTAATTATAATATCTAGAATATTTTAACAAGAACATAATAAGAAAAAACTATATTTTATCCAAATTATTCATATATTTTCTCAATACAGGTGGTATCGTTACAGTACCATCTTTATTTTGATAGTTCTCTATCAATGATATCATTAATCTACCCACCGCAAGTGCTGACCCGTTCAGAGTAGAAACATAATCTGAACCACCAGAAAATTTATATTTAGTTCCCATTCTTTTTGCTTGAAAAGATCCACAAGACGAGCAGCTTGATATTTCTCTATATTTATTTTCAGAAGGAATCCAGGCCTCTATATCAAATGTTTTTTCTGCACTAAATCCCATGTCGCCTGAACTTAAAAGAATAACTTGGTATGGAATTTCTAAGAGTCTTAAAATTTCTTCAGCACTATTGAGCATTCTGTCTAGTTCGGTCAAAGTGTTTGATGGTTCAACTATGCTAACTAATTCAACTTTGTAGAACTGATGTTGTCTCATCATACCTTTGGTGTCTTTGCCATAACTACCAGCTTCTTTTCTAAAGCATGGAGTTGAAGCCACATATCTTAAAGGCAATCTTTTAGAATCTATTATAGAATCTCTTACTAGGTTTGTTAAAACAACTTCAGCTGTTGGTATGAGAAATTTTCTTTCTTCACCTTTATTTAACTTAATTTCAAATTGGTCATCTTCAAATTTAGGTAATTGACCAGTTCCAAACATTACATTTTCGTTGACAAGTAGTGGAGGTGAAATTTCCTTGTAAGAAAATTTTTTAACATGAATATCAAGCATAAAATTTATCAGTGCTCTTTCCAGTAAAGCAAAATTTGAATTTAAAATTACAAATCGAGAACCAGAAAGTTTAGATGAAGTTTTAAAGTCTATTTGATTATTTTTTTCACCTATATCTACATGTGACTTAATTGAAAAATCAAATTTTTTTATATTACCATTTTGTTTAATAATTTTGTTTGATTTTTCATCAACTCCTATAGGCACATCATCTCTAGCAATATTTGGAATGTTAGAAAGAATTGTATTTATTTTATATTGTAATGTAATTTGATTTTTAGAAATTTCATCTATTTCTTTAGAGAGATTTTTTGACTTTTCAAAATTTGTAGGAATTTTTGACTTTGATATTAATTTTTTTTCTTGTTCTTTTATTTCTTTTTTTTGAATTAATTCTCTATTCTCTTTATCAATTTTAATTAAATTATCAAAATTTATTAAGCTGTTTCTCTGTAATACCTTCTTTTTAAAAAAATCTAAATTTTTTCTAATTTCTTTAATATTATGCATTTTGTTTTTTTTCTATAAATTTAACTGTAAGTATAGATAATTCATACAATAATAATAAAGGAAGTGCCAAGCCAATTTGAGTAATGGGATCTGGAGGCGTTAAAATTGCAGCCACCGCAAATATTATTACCACAAAATATTTTCTTCTATGTCGTAAGTATTCTGAATTAATAATACCTATTCTGGCTAAGAGACTCAAAATAACTGGTAACTGGAAGCTGACACCAAACGCAAATATTAACCTCATTATTAATGATAGATATTCATTTACCTTTGCTTCCAACTGTATTGCAATTACGCCTGGTTCTGCAATTGTTTCAAAGCCGAGAAAAAACTTAATAGCTAGAGGCATTATTAAGTAATAAACGATACATCCTCCTAATATAAAAAGTGTAGGCGTAGCAATCAAATAAGGAAGTAAGGCTTGTTTTTCATTTTTATACAATCCTGGGGCTATGAATTTCCATAGTTGTGAAAGAAAGAAAGGACTTGATATAAAAAAAGCCGCAAAAAATGCAACTTTTAAATAAGTTAAAAAAGCTTCATGTAATGCTGTAAAAATTAATCTTCTATCTAAATTTTCGCTCAATACAGCATCTGCATAAGGTTGAACTAAAAAACGATAAATATCAGTAGAAAAAATATAACATATGACAAATAGCAGAATTAAAAAACCAAATGATTTTACAAGTCTAGATCTCAGTTCGGTTAAATGTCCTACAAAACTTCCTGTGTTGTTATTTTTATTATTTTTTTTCGTCATCTAAGTTTGTTTTTTTTTTAGGAGAAAGGTTTTTACTATTATCTATATCAAGATTAGTGATTTCATTAATATTAGACTGAACATTGGAAAAGTATTTTTTTACTGTGCTTGACCACATACCGAGCTTTCTTAAAACTACTGGAAAGTCTTTTGGGCCAATAACTAATATAGCTATGATTACTATAATTAATAGTTCTAACCATCCAATTTGTGGCATTAAAATTAATTTTTGTTAGAATTTTCCTGGTCGTCTTTTTTGTCTGAAGAATCACTAGGTGTTTCATCAGACAGACCTTTTTTAAAACTTTTAATTCCTTTGGCGACATCTCCCATTAGAGAAGAGATTTTTCCACGTCCAAATAAAAGAACGACTAAAACTACTACAATTGCAATTTGCCAAAATCCAGGAAGCATACAACTATTATATACATAAATTCACTAAAAATAAATATATTTAATTAATTAGAATCAGGTGTTTCATCAATAGCTTTTTCTATTTTTGAGTAGATATCATCCTTTTTATTTTGAGCATGTTCTTTGTAAAATTTACCAGTACCGAAAATTGAAGCATCAATAGTAGCTGTATCAATTAGGCCAGCGGAACTAAGTTCTTCCACGGTTGGTAGATCAGTCAATTTTTGTATGTTAAAATGATGTAAAAAATTTTCTGTAGTAGCATATTGAATAGGTTTTCCAATAACATCTTTTCTACCAGCAGGGCGAACCCAATCTAATTCAAGCAAAATTTCAAGTGTATTAGTTCCAAAAGCAACACCACGTATCTCTTCAATCTCAGATCTAGTAACTGGTTGGTGGTAAACAATTATTGCCAATGTTTCTAATGTTGCTCTAGATAATTTTTTTTCTGTAGATTTTTGTAAAGACATTAAATTCACTAAGTCATTTGAAGTTCTGTATGACCATTTTTCTTTGATACAAACTAAATTTATACCTCTTGCGCTATAATCTGATTTTAACTTTACTAAAATTTTTTTTATATTACTTGTGCTTTGCACTCTCTTTTCTATTGTTTCAATATCTAAAGGTTCTGAGGCTGCAAATAGAATGGCTTCAACTTGTCTTTCTAATTTATTTAAATTTTTTGGAAATTTAACAATATTATCTATTTTTTTAATTATTTTTTTCATCTAGTTTACTTTTTTAATTAAGATCTTTTCAAAAAATTTCTTTTGCATTATAGTAGTAATACCTTGCTTGGTAAGTTCTAAACTTGCAGAAAATATTCCTGCTAAACCACTTTTTTTTAGTTTTTGATTAATATAAAAATTTTTAGGAATTAGATCTTCAATATCTTTCCATTCTTTAATCATAGAAAAGTTATTTTTAATCTGATTTATCCCCTCCTCAGTAGTGAATACAGGAAGCTTTGGGATATTAATTGTTTGAAAGGCTTTTTGCATTTTTATTGTAGAGTAAGTTTTTAAGAGATCATAAAGACTAACTTTATAGACTGGTGTGTTAATTGATTTAATTCCACCTTTTATGCCTCTATAAAAAATATTTACTCCTATCCTATTTTTTTTTATTAATTGATCAGATAACAACCTTATAAGTTCTAATTTTTTTAATTGAAGTTTTAATTTTTCGGCTACTTCAAGAGCTTTAAAATCATCTTCATCTTCTGGCAAAAGTAATTTAGACTTTAAATACGCTAGCCATGTTGCCATAAGCAAATATTCAGAGGCAACTTCTAAATTTAAATCCTTAGCTTCTTTAATATATTCTAAAAATTGATCTGCGAGTTTGGTTATAGAGATTTTTGTTAAATCAACTTTTTGAGATTTAGCTAAATCCAACAAAATGTCAAGAGGGCCAGAATAATTTGGTATTTCTATTGGAATTGTTTTTTTTAAATTTGATTCCATTTTTAATTTTAACTTAAAAATTTATAAAATTCTGAAGTTTTTTTCTTGGTAAAGGCGTCTATATAGGGTGTTTCCTTTAGTATTTTCTTTACTTCGTGCATTTTACCCGCACAATATAAAATTAAGTTACAGCCAGCTTCATGAGCTAACTTACTATTCTTTGCTATATTATAGTTAAGAGCTTTCATCGAAATATCATCAGAAATTAAAATACCTTTAAAACCTATTTTTTTTCTGATTATTTCTTTTATTATAATTTTTGAATGAGTGACGTTATCTCTGTCGTCAATTTTTTTATAAAGAATATGGGCCGTCATTGCAAAAAAACTTTTTGTATTCTTAAAACATTTAAAATCATTTTTTTGAAGTAATTTCAATTCTTCTTTAATTACAGGTAGCTTAAAATGACTATCAACATTGGCTTTTCCGTGGCCCGGAATATGCTTAATAACTGTTGCTATTTTATTATTTTTATAAAATTTAATACATGCCTTACCAAATTCGTTCACTATAATTGGGTTTTTAGAATAGCTTCTATTTCCAATTATTCCATGCGCTTTTTTTTGATGCAAGTCTAACACAGGGGATGTATTAATGTTAATTCCTAGGTTTCTCAAGTGCATTGAGATTGAATTTATGTAAGATTTATAAATTGTTAATCCAATTTTTTTATTAATTTTATAAATATCTCCAAAATATTTTTGATTAAACATAGTATTGTCTAAAATATTAATAAGTCTAGTAACTCTACCTCCTTCTTCGTCAATTAAAATAGGATATTTTTTATCTTTCATTATATTTTTAATTAAACTTGTTAACTTTTTTAATTGTTTTTCTGACTTAATATTTCGCTGAAAAAGAATGACACCCCATGGTTTTTCTTTTTTAAACATTTTTATTTCCTGAGGTGTTAAAGAAATTCCAGAAATACTAATAATGGCAGCTTTTCTAATCATTTATCAAAGAGTCTCCAAAAATTTCTTTTTTTTTTTTTATTTTCTTTTTTAAAATCTGAATTAAATTCTATTACTTTATTGGTGTCATTAAGGAGGATTGGTAGTCCCTTCGTGTTGTTTATAATTTTTTTTTCAATTGTCTTTCTGTTCTTATTAATTTTAGTTTGTTGGTTATCTGAAAAGAAAGTATTAACTACAAAATATAAAAAGAGAATAGAAAATAAAAATACTAATACTGATAAAATATTTTTAATCATTACATCTTGGATAGCAAGGTAACTCCTAATATTTTCATCGCATTTTCAATTGTCGTGCTTACGAGCTTAATAATTAAAAGTGTGTTACTGTTTTTTATTTTTCCATCTACAATAAATTTATATTTTGGGTCATCGTTACCTTTACTCCAATATGAGTGAAAAAGAGTAGCCAGCTCATATAAATAAAATGGTATACGATGTGGCTCAAACTTAGCTGAAGCTGTTTCTATTATTTTTGGCCAATCAAGAACTTTTCTTAATAAATTTAACTCATAAATGTTCAATTCAAAATTATTTTCATCAATTTTAAAAATATTATTATTGTTGATTTTTAGTGTTCTGAACAAAGATGAAATTCTAGCGTATGAATATTGCACATAGAAAACTGGGTTTTCTCTAGTTTTTTCTAAAACTTTATCAAAATCAAAATCTAGCTCTACATCATTGCTTCTATTTAGCATCATGAAACGTATAGAATCTTTATCAACTTCTTTTAAAAACTCACGTACTGATATAAAATCTCCTGATCTCTTTGACATTTTATATGGTTGTCCATTTTTATAAAGTTTTACCAACTGACAGACACGACAAATTAAGGAAATTCTATTATCTGATAGTGCACTTGTGGCAGAAGATATACGTTTAATATACCCAGTGTGATCAGCTCCAAGTATATTGATTAAATGGTCATAATTTCTGGAAACTTTATCGGCATGATAGGCAATATCGTTAGCAAAATAAGTCCAGGTTCCATCATTTTTTTGTAGAGCTCTATCTGTGTCGTCCCCAAAAATTGTTGATTTAAAAATTAATCTTTTAATTTTTTTCCAATTCTTACTTTCTTCTCCCTTTGGAGGACTTAAATATCCCTCTTCTACAAATTTCTTTTCTTGAAGATGTCTTATTGATTTTGCAACTAAATCCTTTTGCACCAAAGATTTTTCTGAAACAAAATTATCATGGGAAATACCTAGTGATTTAAGATCATTTTTTATCAAAATCATTGAATATTTTAGTGATAACTCACTTAATGAAGGGAAAATTTTTTTAAAATCAGATAAGTCAATTTTAGGAGATTCAATTAATATTTCTTTAGCGATATCAAGAATATATTCACCTGGGTATAAATTCTCTTTTTTAATAAATTTTTCATTAAATTTAATCTCTCTAAGTCTAAAAAAAACAGATTCAGTAAAGTTAACTATTTGGTTACCATAATCATTAATATAATATTCTTTTGTGACAATATTTCCATTAAATTTTAAAAGATTTGCTAATACATCACCATAGATAGCGCCACGTGAGTGTCCTATATGCATAGGACCAGTGGGGTTAGCAGATACAAACTCTATATTATATTTTTCTTTTTTATTGGAGCTTGATCCATACTTATCATTAGATTTTAAA
>Ga0209383_1000223_pt1 | contig 41839 bp, 50 predicted proteins | sample CoawatmetaG02DNA_FD_187510 | JGI IMG/M metagenome (GOLD analysis project Ga0209383, IMG submission 187510) | Marine microbial communities from the West Antarctic Peninsula - Coastal water metaG029-DNA (SPAdes) (version 2) | ecosystem: Environmental > Aquatic > Marine > Coastal ...
TCAGCGGTCAAATACCAATGGCAGCACAATTGGGAAATTCTATTTCTAATGATGGTGATGCTTTATTTCCCGCTCTAGCAATTTCAGCCAGAGTAGCAATACTTGCCACACTCTACAGTGCTATTCCTGCTGTTATAGTAGCTTATCTTTGGTATTATTTGGTATAACTAATACCAATCTTGTTAAAAAAAATAAAAAAATTTCTTGAGAGTAAATCGAAATCAAAATACTCACAATCTCTTTTATCTTTAATTGCCTTTACTGAGAGTATTTTCTTCCCGATACCACCAGACTTACTTTTAATACCTATTTGCTACTATAATAGAAATAAAATTTTTTTCTCTATCCTAAATTGTACTTTTTTTTCTGTGATAGGTGGGGCTATAGCATATGCGATAGGGTATTTCTTATACGATAATATTAGTCATCTTTTTGATAAGAATAAAATTGAAAATTTTATTGATTTTTACAGTAAATGGGGTGTGTACTCTGTAATAATTGGAGGGTTTACGCCCATACCCTTTAAAATCATTACAGTCACGAGTGGCTTTTTAAAATTTGATTTTTTGATATTTATTTTAAGTTCTATTTTTGCCAGAGGTCTTAGATTTTTAATAGTAGGATTAATAATTAAAATATTGGCTGAAAAAAGTTTAGCTTTTCTCAATAAGAATAAGATTCTTATTTTTTTTGTTATTCCGGTTACATTAATTGTAATAGTAATAATAGGAATATATTTTATATAATTATAAATTATGATGAATAAAACAAATAATATTATATTTTTTTATTCATTTTTTGCTTTAGGATTTGCGTTAGTACTGGAATATGGATTTGGATTACTTCCTTGTAGACTCTGTACTTTTCAAAGAATACCCTACCTAATTATTATATTGATTTTTCTATTTCAACTATTTTTAAAACCATCAAATAAATCAATAACAATTTTGATTTTTTTATGTCTATTGGCTGAAATGGTATTTTCTGTAAACCACTCTCTCTTATCTCTTGGAATAATCAACTCATCGGGATGTGAAAGTGCTGTTACTCTGCCTTCAGGAGTTGAAAGTTTAAAAAATGCGTTACAAAATAATACCCTAATTATTGATTGTGAAAATGCTAATAAAAAAATTTTAGGACTACATCTTTCTAGTTATAATGCTTTAGCTTCATTGGGTTTTCTGATACTTATAATTAAAAATGCAATCATCAAAAAATAAAAAACGATTATCCTCTGAGGAAAAAAAGATTCTTGAAGAAATAATTAGGGTTGATCATGCTGGGGAGCATGGAGCAACTCAAATATATCGTGGACAACTTACTATTTTTAAAAAAAATTCAACTATATGGAAAAAAATTGTCGAAATGGCAGAGCAAGAGGAAATTCATAAATCTACTTTTGATGAACTCATTGTAGATATGGGCGTTAGACCTACAAGTCTGTTTCCTTTATGGAATACAGCAGGATACATTCTAGGTTTAAGTACTGCACTTTTGGGTGAAAAGGCTGCCATGGCATGCACTGTAGCAGTAGAAGAAGTAATTGGTCGTCACTATGAAGAGCAAGTTAAGATTTTATCTAAAAATAAAATTAACCCTAAACTATTAAAAATAGTTAAACAATTTAGGGAAGATGAATTAGAACATCATGACACTGGTGTAAATCACGAAGCTGAGATGACTCCAGGATATGTATTTTTAAGTAAGGCAATTAAGCAAGCTTGCTATTTAGCTATTAAAATTACAAAGAAATATTAATTCTTTTCAAGAATACTATCCCAATACAAATAATCCATCCAACTTTCATGAAGATAATTTGAAGGAAAATTTTTACTTTTTAACCTTAAGGAATATTGAGATGGCTCTTGGGGTTTTTTCAATAAGTTAAATCCTGAGGCTCGAAGAGACTTACTGCCTTTTGTCCAATTACAGTGAGAACAGGAAGTGACGACATTTTCCCAATTAGTAACTCCCCCCTTAGACCTAGGAATAAGATGATCAAAAGTCAGTTCTTTTGTTTGGAATTTCTTATTGCAATATTGACATATGAAATCATCCCTCAAGAAAACATTAAATCTAGTAAAAGGTGGTTTGTGATTATGTGGTATATAATCTTTCAAAGAAATTACGCTCGGTATTTTCATTTTAAAACTTGGCGAACTTACATACTGATCGTATTCATTGACAATGTTAACTCTTTCAAGAAAAACAGCTTTAACAGAATCTTTCCAACTCCAAATAGATAATGGGAAATAGCTTAATGGCCTATAATCAGCATTAAGTACTAAAGAAGGGCAATTATTCGAATCGACCATAAGACAATATTAACATACTTTGGAAATTGTCATGTTAATAAATTAAGATAACCAGTCCTTAACTTTAACTTTCATTTCCTCAATAGCTTTAATGCTTATTCCATGATCACAATTATCTTCAAGGATTAAATTACTTTGAATTTTATTTAATATTAAAAATTCATGTAATTGTTGAGATCTCTCAAAGGGGACTACGGAATCTGACCTACCATGGAAAATAGAAAATTTTTGACTTTCATTTAATAGAGAAATATCATCTAAAATATTTCTTGGTAAAGCTCCCGATAATGAAATAATTCCCCCCATAGTAACTTTAGATATTAATCCAAAATATGATGCGAGCATTGCACCCTGAGAAAAACCAATTAAAACAATCTTCTCATAACTAGTATTATGTCTAACAATAAGATCAGACAATATTTCATCTAAATATTTATATGATTTTTTTAAACCTGAATAGATTTCTTCTGGAGTTCTTTCGGCTAAATTAAACCATTGATATCCGAAATAGTTAAGAGGGCATGACTCAGGCGCATTTGGCGATTCAAATAAAATTGAATTATCTTTATTTTCTATATGATCCTTAAGGCCAATAAGGTCATTGCCGTTAGCACCATAACCATGAAGAAATAAAATAACTTTATTCATTTTTATCAATAAATTGATCAATTAATCGACATTTTAAGATTTTTTGATATGTTCCAACTATGTTTATGAACAATATTTTACCTTTCATTTTAATTGTGTGCATGTTTTTGGCTCTATTAGTTGTAATCATAGGTGTAATAGCGATGGCTAAAAATGGTAATTTTAATAAAAAGTATAGCAATAAATTAATGAGAATGCGCGTTTTATTTCAAGGAGTTGCTGTATTAATTTTTGCGGCAATTATTTATTTTTCTAGATAAACTAAAAATTTATGACTAAAAAAAATAAAAAAATTCTATCAACAAGTATTAATAAGAAAACGTCAGAATTGATGGATGCGATTAATACTTCTATTGATATTGATTCTCGATTATTTAATCAAGATATAAAAGTTACTAAAGCACATGCATTAGCACTAAATAAATTAAAAATTTTATCAAATCGTGAATTAGTGAAAATTCAAAAAGGATTGAATACAATTGTTAAAAATCATTCAGATAAAAAAATAAAATTTAGTAGAGAGAATGAAGATATTCATATGAATATAGAATCCTTACTTCACTCGATCATAGGTGAAACAGCATCTAAAATTCACACTGGTAGATCAAGAAATGATCAAGTAGCAACAGATACTAGACTTTGGGTATTAGAAAGTTGTAAAAATTTAAAAATTCAAATTAAATTGATGATGAAAATTATTATTAAACAATCAAAGAATAATCAATCTAATATAATTCCAGGTTTTACACACTTGCAAGTAGCACAACCCGTTACACTAGCACATCATTTGATGGCTTACTTTGAAATGTTTAAAAGAGATTTATCTCAATTAGAATTTGTAGAGAAAATGACAGATGAAAATCCATTGGGTAGCGCTGCATTAGCTGGAAGTAACTACAATCTAGATACGAAATTACTGAATAAAGAGCTTGGATTTAGTAAATCTAAAACAAACTCACTTGATGCTGTTAGCGATAGAGATTTTTGTGTTTATTTTCTTCAAACACTTTCAATGGTTAGTCTTCACTTAGGAAAAATGTCATCAGAACTAATACTATGGTCAAGCAACCTATTTGATTTATTTAGTATCAGTAAAAATTATTCAACAGGGAGCTCTATAATGCCTCAAAAGAGGAATCCTGACTCATTAGAGTTAATTAGAGGAAAAACTAATATTATTAGAAATCAAAGTTCTAGCCTTTTAAACGTTTTATCGAACCTGCCTTTAACTTATTTTAAGGATTTTCAGGAAGATAAAAAAATAATTTTTGATAGTTATGATGATTTGAAATTATGTATCAACGTAATGACAGAGGTTCTCAAAGAATCTAGTTTTAATGCAAATAAAGGCCTTAAAATATGTGAGGATAATTTTGCCTCAGCAACGGATTTAGCTGACTATTTAGTATTAGAAAAAAATATATCATTTAGGGATTCATATAAGATTATTGCATCGATTGTGAACTATGCACAATCAAATAAAAAAAATATGAATCAATTAAGCTTAGGTGAATTTAAAAAATTTAAGCATACAATTGATCGAAATATATTCCAATACATAGACATTAAAAATAGTGTCACAAGAAAAAAAACACCCATGAGCACCAATCCAAAAAAAGTAATTAAAGTAATTAAAGAAGCAGAGAACTTTCTTAAAAAGTAATGAGAACGTTAAGCAAATATCTAACTTTATTAATTTTACTTACATTAGTGTCATGTGGAAATTATAAAGGTAATGTATTGCCTGAGGGCGTTAAAGATAAATCTACATTGCAATATCCGCCAAACTTGCAAAAAGCTTCACGAGATAATCTTTTATTTACTCTTGATGAATTGTTAAATGAAAGGAATTAGATTATGATTAAAAAATTATCTCAAGAATTTCAAACTCCATTTTACTGCTATGATCAAACAACTATTGATAATAAAATTAACTTTTTAAATAACCTGAAATTAAATTTTGATCATAATTTTTCCTTTGCTATTAAAGCTAATCCCAACTTAGCAATTATTAACTTATTTAAAAAAAAAGGTATTGGGGCGGTAGTGGTTTCTTCTGGAGAACTTTATAAAGCTCTAAGATCAGGCATCAAGCCAAATAAAATAATGTTTAATGGTTCAAGTAAAAATGACTTTGACTTAAAATATGCAATAACTCAAAAAATTTCTAGTATTAATATAGAAAATATTGAGGAACTCCAATTGATCAATGATTACTCAAAAGAAAAAGGACTTATTACCGATATTGGAATTAGAATTAATCCAGGGGTTGATGCTAATACACTATCTAAAATTACTACAGGGAAATCAGGAGATAAATTTGGAATTGAAATTAATCAAATTGATTTTGATATGATTAAAGAACTGAATCATATTAATTTAAAAACACTTTCTGTTCATATTGGCAGTCAAATAACAGAGCATAGAAAACTCATTGAATCTTATCAATTCATAATCAGTCTTGCAGATAAACTGAATAAGCAAGGATTTGAAATTCGATATTTAGATTTTGGTGGTGGATTTGCCGTTTTAGATAATGGGAATCAGGGATTAGATTTTGATCTTTGGTCATCAAAATTAAATACAATCATGAATCATAAAAATTATGAAGTTATATTTGAGCCAGGTAGATTTTTAATTGCCGATTCAGGTTACTTGGTTTCAAAAGTTAATTTTTTAAAAAAATCTGGAAACAAAAATATAGCCTTACTAGATAGCTCTATGTCAGAATATATAAGATGTGCTCTTTATGAAATTGAACCAATAATAGAACTAATTGAGAGTGATCAAAAAAGTGAAAAAATTAAATATGATATTGGTGGCGGGGTCTGTGAATCTACTGACTTTTTCATAAGAGATGCTCTATTACCTCCATTAAAAGTTGGAGATATAATAATTTTTAAAAATGTAGGAGCTTATGGTTCTTCTATGTCTTCTACTTATAATAGTAGACCTATACCATTAGAGGTTTTATTTTCTAAAGATGAACATCGTGTTATTCGTTCGCGCGATACTTTGGAAGATTTGTGCAAAAATGAAATTATGTAATTGTGCTTATTTTTTTTAAAAGATTTAATTTCGTACTTTTAATAATCATAGTATCTTTAACATTAGGTTTGATAAATTTTAAAAATTCTATCCCTGATGAGCCTTTAAATTTAAAATCAAGCGATGCAGTCATAGTATTAACCGGAGATAGAGGAAAAAGAATTGAGAAAGGATATGAACTTATTAATACAACAAATTTTGACAAAATGTTTATATCAGGTGTTGGGGGATCAAAAACTGTACTTCAAAAAATTTTAGGTTTAGATGAGACTGTAGTAGATTGCTGCATTGAATTTGGATACAAGGCAGAAAATACATACCAAAATGCTGTTGAGGTGAGATTATGGGCACTGAAGAATAATATTAAATCAATTATACTAGTAACTACTGATCTACATATGCAACGATCATTACTCCTCTTTCAACAAATTACTGATCTTGTAATACAACCCTATCCAGTAGCTTACAAAAATACAGTTATTCCCTTGGAGAAATTATTTTCTGAATATATTAAATACCTCATATCTAGGATATTATTTATTAAAAAATATGAGAATTAAATTTTTAATACTTTTTTACTTTACAACCACATTAGTTTTAATTGTTAGTATATTTGGACTATTCAGTTCATATAAAAAATTTAGATTTTTTCTAAATTTGCTTACCAATAGTATGCTTATGTCATTAAAGTTATCATCAAAGATAACAGTAGAAGTAATCAATCATAATAAGGATAATATCGACGAAGGATATTTGTATGCATCTAAACACCAGTCTATCTTTGAAACTATTTACTTTAATAGTTTATTTTATAATCCTGCCTATATTTTAAAAAAAGAATTATTAAATATACCTTTATTTGGACAATATTTAAAAAAATTAGAAATGATTGCTATTGACCGTAGTCAGGGTATTAAAAGCATCAAACATGTTAATGAAGAGACCAAAAGATTAAGTAAATTTAGGCCGGTTGTTATTTTTCCAGAGGGGACTAGAACTACATATGGTGATCAACCTGATTTAAAACCAGGAATATATTCAATATACAAAAACTCTAATAAGCCAGTAATACCTATTGCTATCAATTCAGGTAAATATTGGCCTAAAAATAATCAAATGAAATCTGGAAAAATAACAATTGAGTTTAAAGAGCCTATTCAGCCAGGATTATCTAAAGAAGAATTTCTTAAAAAATTAAAAATTGAAATTAATAGTCTTAATCATTAGGAATAAATTTTCCGGCCATCTTAGCTTTTATAATGCCTCTTCTAACTTTTCTTGTTTGATCTAATTTAGAGTGAAGCTTAGATAATTTTTTTTGTTTAATTTCTAAACCAAATTTTTTAATCTCAGATATAAATAATTGAGAGAGCTCGTTAATAATCTTTTCATTAGCTATAAATGTATCCCTCCACATATTAGGATTATTCTCAGTAATTCTAGTAAAATCTCTAAACCCACCAGCAGAATATTTAATAATATTAGATTTCATTGTTTTTTCTTTTTTCATTGCTGTTCTTACTAATGAATACGCAATTAAATGCGGAAGATGAGAGGTTAAACCTAAAATTTTATCATGTTCTTTAGCAGACAAAATATCAACTTGCATACCCAAACCTTCCCAAAATTTCTTTATTAAAAGTACATCTTTTGTTTTTTTATGATTTACAGGACAAATAATATTATATCTATTATGAAAAAGTTTAGCAAAACCGTTCTCTAATCCAGACTTTTCAGTACCAGCAATTGGATGTGAAGGTACAAAAGAAAACTTATTTTTAAATTTATTATTATAGAGATCAACAATATTAGATTTAGTTGAACCTACGTCAGTAACTATAAGTCCAAATTTTCCATATTTATCTATAGATTTAAAAATTTTTTCATACTCTAATACAGGTGTACAAATAATAATTAAGTCTGCATTTTCTATCGCCATTTTTATGGATGAGAAATGCTCAACATTCTTAAAGTTAGAAGATAAAATCCTTTTTTTTACTGATTTATCACTATCAAACACAGAAAATTTTTGAGTTAATTTGGCTTGTTGAGCTCCTCTCACAATTGAAGATCCAATAAGACCAAAACCAATAATGAGAAGATTTTTAAACATTAAAATTTATTAAAAACCTTCACAACATTTTTCATTTCACTGGAAGTCCCAACAGTCATTCTTATATAAGATTTTAATCCGTAAGAAATTAACGGTCTAACTGTAATTTTATTTTTCATAGCAAATAAAGATAACAAATTTGCCATATTTTCAGATTTACACTTAAGTAAAACAAAATTTGCCAAAGTATCTATGATTTCAAATTTTTTATTTTTTAAATTATTAATTAAAAAATTTTTATTATTTTGATTTAATTTGACGTTTTTTTTTAACCAATTTGAATTTTTTAAAGATTCAATTGCAGCAACAGTAGCTAGTCTATTAACATTAAATGGTTTTTTTACTTGATATAATTTTTTAATTATATTGGAGTGACCATAACCCCAACCAATTCTTAAACCCCCTAACGAATAAATTTTTGAAAATGATTTAGTAACAATAACATTATTAAATTTTTTAACAAATTCTAAACCATCCGAATAATTAGTATCTAAAATATATTCACTATAAGCAGAATCCAAAACTATAATTGTTTTTTTATTAATTGATTTAATAAAATTTAATAGGTCTTTTTTATAAAAAATAGCTCCTGTGGGATTATTAGGATTTGCTATAAAAATTATTTTTACTTTAGAAGAGTATTGTTTCTTAAATTCATCTAATGAAAATTGAAACTGACTATCATTATAAATGATACTCTTACACTTAAATGCTTTTGCAAAAATTTTATACATTGCAAATGAATATTTTGAATACATTACATAATCACCAGGGGTCGTAAAAGCATGAAAAATCATCTGTAGTATTTCGTCAGATCCGGCTCCTACTATAATATTTTCTTCCTTTATATTATTATAGATAGATATTTTTTTAATAAGTGACTGGCTATTAATTTCAGGATAAATATTTGAAAATTCTGCATTTTTTTTTATTTGGCTGATAACAGAATTTGCTGGGCCGTAACTATTTTCATTTGAAGAAAGACGAATAAAACCCCTAAATTCTTCTGCTCCACCTTTATATGAGTTATTTTTTTTTAACATTTTAATTGCTTATTTATCAATAAATAAACTAATTAGCATTAAATATCACTAATTATCTATTGACAAAATTTTGAATTTCGCGATTATCCAAATAACACCGATTTGATTACAGCTTGCGGGTGATAAACAGCTAAAGCGCTAAATTCCACACCCTCCTGATGTAATTTTTATTAAAAATTTGATCATGAGAGAAATTATACAAAATATCAAATATCCTGGTTTTATATTAAAATGTGATGAAGAATTAATTTTAGATAGCGGTAAATCTTTAGATAAATTTGAAATTGCTTATCAAACATATGGTAAATTAAATGTAGATAAAAGTAATGCTATTCTTGTCTGTCATGCATTGACTGGAGATCAATTTCCAGCTGAAAAAAATCCCATTACAAAAAAAATAGGATGGTGGGATTTAATGATTGGTCCAGGTAAAACAATCGATACGGAAAAATATTTTGTTATATGTTCTAATGTCCTTGGCGGTTGTGTCGGTACAACAGGACCTAATGAAATCAGTCCTAAAACTAACAAAATTTATGGAATTGATTTTCCTACTATTACGATACAAGATATGGTTAAGGTTCAAAAAATCTTAATTGATGAATTAAAAATAAAAAAATTACTCTCTGTAATTGGTGGGTCAATGGGTTCAATGCAAGTACTTCAATGGGCAGCTAGTTACCCAGAATCATTGAGATCTATAGTTTCGATTGCAGGTGCTCTTAAACATTCAGCTCAAAATATTGCTTTTGATGAAGCAGGTAGACAGTCAATTATGTTAGATCCCAATTGGAGAAAAGGTAACTACCTAAGTGAAAATACGAAGCCAGAAAATGGACTTTCAGTTGCTAGAATGATTGCGCACATAACTTATCTCTCTGATGCTGCTTTTCAAAAAAAATTTGGACGTAATCTTCAAGAAAAAAAAGATCTATCTTTTGGATTTGATATTGATTTTCAAGTTGAAAGCTATTTAAGATATCAAGGCAAAAGTTTTGTGGATCGATTTGATGCAAATAGCTACTTATATATGACCAGAGCTATGGATTATTTTGACGTATCAGAGCAAGTAATAAAAAATAAGAAGTCCATCATTTCAAATAAAATAAGATTTTTGGTTGTGTCTTTTACAAGTGACTGGCTTTTTCCAACTAAAGAATCTCGAGGGATAGTATCTTTGTTAAATTCTATAGGGTCTTTAGTTAGTTCAGCTGAGGTCGAATCAGATAGAGGGCATGATAGTTTTTTATTAGATGAACCTCAGTTATTTAAAATCACGACTGGTTTTTTAAAAGGGATAAAATCATAAATGAGAAACGATTATAAGATAATATTAGATATTATACCAAGTGGATCAAAAGTACTTGATATCGGTTGTTCTTCAGGAGAACTGTTATCTCTACTTAATGTTAAAGATGATGTGCAAACACAAGGTGTAGAAATAAATCAAGAAAAAGTTGTTACTTGTTTAGAAAATGGACTTGATGTTGTTCAGGGTGATATCAATCAAATTCTTGAAGATTTTCCTCATAATCAATTTGATTTCTGTATACTGACCCAAACAATTCAAACGGTAAATGCTCCTGATAAATTGTTACAACTTTTAAAAAAAGTTGGAAAAAACATTATCATAAGCTTTGATAATTCAAATTATTATAAAAAAGTATTTAATTTTTCTGTGAAAGGAAGCTTTGATAATTTATTAGGAGAATCAAATGAAGATCAATGGTTTAATACTGAAAATATTCACCCATGTAGCATTAAAGATTTTACAATTTTAGCAAAAAAAGTTGGTTTTACTATTAACGAAACTTATGATGTAAAAAAAAATCAAAAATTTTTATTTCCAAAATCACCATCAAATATTTTTTGTAATGAAGTTTTATTTAATCTGTCTACCTAATGAACCTTATAAATAAAAGAGAGTTTATTCTCATCTATAACGCTAAAGGTGGGAAATGGAATGGTACTTTAGATTTAATTCACAAATATATATCACCAGAAACTTATAAATGTAACCTATGCAAGATTACATTTAATATTGTGATAAAAAAAAAATGGAAGACTTTTGTAAATAACTCCATACATAGCTTTACTTTCTTACATAAAGAGGATTTGGAGTTTAATAATTTAGAAAAATTTCGAAATAATCTTCCAATTTGTATTGAAAAAAAAAATAACAAGTATGATGTTCTAGTAAGTTCTATTGAAATGGAAAAATTACAAAATGAAGATGAGTTAATTTCTCTTTTTAAAAAAAGATTATAGAGCGTTAAATCCATCGTAAATTAATCTCATTGAAGCTACTACAATAAAAACATTAATTATCAAAAAGAAAGATTTGTCACTTACCTTTTTATTCATCCAATTACCTAAGAGTACTCCACCAATAGCTATGGGAGAAAATAACATATATTCCAATATTTGTTTTAAGGACAGAATTTCAAGATAAAAATAAGGCGCAATTTTAAAGACATTAATAATCGCCATGCTAAATACTAAAGTTGCAACAAATTCTGTTTTTTTCCTAAATTGACTCAGCAAGTAAGTTTGCATAGGAAGTCCGCCAGAATGAAGACAGAAGCTAGTAAATCCACTTAATGTTCCCCAAAAAGATTTACTACCATTAAACGGTACTGAATTTAAAATAGACTTTGTCATCAAATAATTAAAGAAAACATAAGCCAATGATATTGAGCCAATAAAAATACTAATCATATTCAAATCAATAATTTTAAAAAGTAATGTTCCTAAAATTACTCCTAATAAAGTAAAAGGAACAAGTCCTAAAATGACTTTTTTATCAATATATTTTCTATTTAAATATCCTGCCATTAAATCACACACAAGCAATAATGGTAAAAGTATAGAAATAGCTTTAAGTGGACCAAAATTGATAGAAAGAACAGTTACGGCAATTAAAGCTAACCCACCACCTGAGAAACCCGATTTAGATATTGAAAAAAGGAGAACGCAAATAGATACGATTAAATAATAATGAAAATCAAACAAGAAAAAATTATACTTATTAAGGCATTAATTAAAAGCCTGATAAATCATTGTGGAAATCTCACTTTCAAAAAAGCATGCTCATAATTGAATATCAAGAAACTATGTTATTAAATAAGTTATAAGCAAAAAATACCAAGCAATATGTAATTGTATTAAATGTATGGAAAATAATTAATAGATTTCTAAATAGTCGCTAAATTTCCCTGAAGACTGGACTTCTTTTTTCTTTGATTGGGCTTGGCGTAAATAATTTTTTTTGAAACTTCCATCTTCAAGCCACTTAAAAATGGAACTGTGACAGGGCCTATTTTTTCTAAAAAAGAAGACAACCTATAATTAAAAAAGTTATTCCAAGGAGGGGTGTATAGATAGTAATAGCTACTATCTAAATAAAAATAAGACCCAAGGAGGTAATTTAATTGTTTTTTAGAAAAAGACCTACCAAAACCAAATGGGTTATTATCATACCTCGTCCATACTCCCGCTCTTCTAGGTATGATGGAAATTAAAATTCCATTAGGCTTTAAAACTCTCCAGGCTTCTTCAATTACCGTCTCTGGTCTTTCCACTAACTCTAAAATATGAGAAAGTATGATAACATCAACGGTTGAAGGCTCGATAGGTAGAAAGTATTCATCTACTGCTTCTTGCTTAAAATCTAAATTATCTTTTATAATCGCTCCCAAGAAATCCGGAAACATTTCTTGAAAAATACATTGTGGGTGAGATTCTTTAAGAAAAGCCATATAGGGAGAGGTATAACCTAAACCGCATACCTTAGTTAAATGATGACCCTCCATAGCATCTGAGAGTTTGTTAATCGTCTCTTGCCTAACTATTTTTCCAAGTTCCGAATTATAAAAGCTATGAATAGTAGATGCGCTAATTTCCATAGTTGTATTTTATATTTAATTTTCTTAACATGCTATTTCTATGCAAAAACCAAATATTTATCTTTTTCCTCAATTATCAGATAATTACGGGTACTTAGTTAAGCTTCCTCACGCAAAAGAAGCAGCGATAGTTGATCCTTCCGATTTAGAAATGTGTGAAAAAATTTTAGATCTCAATGATTGTTCATTAAGTCATATACTACTGACTCACCATCACGATGATCATACCGCAGCCGTTGAAGATTTAAAAAAAAAATACAAAGCTAAAGTCATTGGACATGAGTTAGATAATCAATTACCAAATGTTGATATTACGGTTAAATCAAACCAAGAAATTACTATTTTTGGCAACACTTATAAAATAATTTCTACACCAGGACATACAATGCAACACATTTGTTATTTTAATCAGGATTATTCAATATTATTTGCAGGTGATACTTTATTTAGCCTTGGATGTGGAAGGATGTTCGAAGGAACTCCTGAATTATTTTGGCAATCTCTTTCAATATTAAAAAAATTACCAAAAGAAACTTTTATTTACTGCGGACATGAATATACTCATAGCAATCTTCTTTTTGCCTTATCTATTGATCCAGAAAATGAAGATTTAATCACATATGGAAAATGGATTGAAAAGCAGGTATCAGACGCCCGACCCACTTTACCAACAGAACTTCAAAAGGAATTAAGTCTAAATCCATTTTTACGGTGTGAGGATAAAGTATTCCAAAAGCTATATAATTCAGAAGATCCCGTTGAAGTTTTTAGAAAAATGAGATTAGCTAAAGATAATTTCTAGTTGATTATTTCCACTTTATCATTCAAAATTTTATTGAATGAAAAAAAATCTTCCAGAAGATAATACTCCCTATAAAAACCAATTAGAACTATCTTTATTAGATATTAAAAAAGCAAAGGGAGTTCCTAATGAATACTATACTTAGGACGCTTCTCTTCCATCATGGATGTCCCTACTCACGTATTTCATGATTGGTATGCTCGAAAAATTCTTCAATATTAACAAATAATTTATATTTTACTTTAATTGCCTATAGCAATCAAACTGACATATGTTAGCTTGATGTTTTAAATGAAAGATATTAATCAATTAGATACAGACATCTCAGAAGCTTTTCAAAAAAAGCAAATGGATAAAGTGTGTTCTCTCTATTATGAAGCAGCTAATTATTTTGAAAAAAAGTCAGATATTGAAGCTGCCTGCTTCTTTTACACTCAAGCTCTTGTAATGGCCCTTGAAGAGAACCATGATCTAAAAGAAAAAATTATCCATAAGCTTGAAAAGTACGGTCGAAATCAAGACACAACAATAAATTAAATCTATAATTACTGGATGGAATCTAATCCTTTTCAGCTTCACTCTAGCTGGATTCATTATTTAGAAGAAGAGCTCAATCAATCCTACATGAAGGATCTGAAAAAAAAATTAATAGAATGTCAGAATAAAAATATAACCGTCTATCCTGAAAAATCAAAAGTATTTAATGCTTTTCATTTAACTCCATTTCAAAAAATTAAAGTTGTAATATTAGGGCAAGACCCTTACCACGGCCCAGGACAGGCTCATGGCTTAAGTTTTTCTGTTCCTCACAATATCAAAACCCCGCCTTCATTAATGAATATTTTCAAAGAGTTAGGCTCTGATCTCAAAGTTGAAATTAATAAAACTAATGGCAATTTGGAACATTGGGCAAGGCAAGGAGTTTTTCTCCTCAATACAACACTTACGGTTGAAGAAAGTAAGCCCATGTCACATAAAAATTTTGGATGGAGTATTTTTACAGATAAAGTGATAGAAAAAATTAATAATCATAGAAATAATATAGTATTTATTTTATGGGGAGCTCACGCTCATTCAAAAACACATTTGATTGATTCTTCAAAGCACTTAATCTTAAAATCAGCTCACCCTTCTCCTCTCTCTTCCCATCGTGGATTTTTTGGGAGTCGTCCGTTTTCACAAACAAATAACTATCTAGAATCAAAAGAAATTGATAAGGTCATTTGGATATGAATAAAGAATTAGCAAATTTTATTAGTTTTATTGAAAAAATGATTCTTTTTGTCATATTAATCAGTACTTTAGTTGCTATTTTATTTGAATTATTGAAAATGATTGAAAACCGCTACGTTTCATTAGCAGATTTACTATTACTATTTATCTATGTTGAAGTAATTGGCATGGTCAGAGTTTACTATGTTTCAAATCGTGTGCGTATGACTTACCCTTTATTTATTGCAATCACCGCTCTATCAAGACTGATCATTCTACAAAGAAAAGATTTAGATCCAGAGATATTAATTTATGAAGCTACGGCAATAGTTTTAATTGCTATTGCGGCTGTTATTCTACGATTAAGATATTTAAAACCCTTAAGACCTACAGAAGATGTAGATGAATTTTCTAAAAATTCGAAAAGAAAATAATTAGTTCTATATTTTCTAATAATATTTAAAATGAAAATGAAATGAAAAAAATTGCTGTAATAGGTACTGGGATTTCCGCACTTTCTCTCGCTCACCATCTTCCTACTCTTGATATAACTTTTTTTGAAAAATCATGGAGACCTGGTGGTCGACTAAGTACTAGGAAGCATGGTGATCTACAGTTTGATCATGGAGCTCATTTTCTTTCCCCTGATCATGGCGTCTTAGGATTCACAGAAGCTCTTGATAAAGTACAGGCAATTAAAAAAGTAGAAGCGCTCTATACTCCTAATTACCTAGGACAATCAACTAAAGAAATGAAATCCATTATTATTGGTAATAGCGGTATTCAATCTATACCTCTCAATCTTCATAAATCACTTCATTACCCTACACATTTTTCAACAAAAATTGAAAAAATAGAAAGAGTTGAAAAGAATTATTATATATCTTCTGATAAAGATCAATTTGGACCATTTGATATGGTATTTGTCTGCATACCCTTTGAACAAGGAATTACACTTTTACAAGATCATATCGATTTTAAAAATTATCCTACCCCTACTTTTAATCCTATTTGGACAGTCATGCTTGGTTTTGATAAAAGGTTGGGTACAGACTTACAGTTTGGATATTATCTCACAAGAGAAATTAGTTTTTTCATGAATCAGAATTTTAAACACGAGCAATTCAATCAAGAGAGCTGGGTTTTTAATATGCGATCGGAATGGACAAAAAAATATTTTGATATTGAGCCCTATGTTTTAGAAGATTACGTTATCAATGAAGTAAAAAAAACATTTGGATCAGATGCTAAAGCTACTTTCAAAAAATCTCATCGCTGGAAATACGCTAATACGAGGCTAAGTCTAAGAGATCTAATTGGTAAAACTTATATACCGTCAATAGATCATAAGCTTTACCTTCTTGGTGATTGGAGTGAAGGGCCAGCGATGCAAGATGCCTGGCTTTCAGGTAAGAAATTAGCTAAACATATCGAAGAATTTAGTTTGAAAATTTAGCTTCATATTGTTTAGGAATGTAAACTCTAATTGATCAGAAAATTAAAGCCTCCTAATACTTTATATAAAATGTTAAATAGTTACGTTTTGTATGAATTCTTAGCTCTCGTGAAAATATAATAAAAAAATATATATAAATAATATCTACAAATTACTCTCTTGTATGAGATTTCTTCATATTTTATAGTCTATTTATTAGGTTATTAGGAGGAATATAACATGGTTAAAATGTTAAAAGTAATTTGCTCATTGGCTTTTTTATTTGTATTTCCAAATACATTAAAAGCTGAAGGTAAATTAAATTTATATAATTGGGGCGATTATATCAATCCAGCAGTTCTAAAGAAATTTACTGCAGAAACAGGAATAGAAATTAATTTAGATGTTTACGGAAGTAACGAAGAAATGCTTGCAAAACTTCAAGCAGGTGCAACTGGGTATGATATTGTTTTCCCGTCCGTACACTTCCATGATATTTTATTTAAATTAGGATTACTTCATGAAACTAAAATTAATGAATCTCCTCTTTTTAAAAACATAGATAAGGATTTTATCATAGCTAAAACTGACCCAGAGGGCTCATGGTGCTTACCATATGCACGAGGTACTGTTGGTATTTTTTATAATAAAAATATAGTTCCCTCTCTAAATAGTTGGGAAGAATTTTTTGCAATCCCCGATAAATATAATGGAAAAATAACAATGTTGGATGATCCCAGAGAAACTTTAGGTGTAGGCTTAATAGTTAATGGCAATAGTGTTAATTCTACAGATGTGTCTGAAGTTAAAGAAGCAGCTGCTTTTATTTCAAAAAATCGTGATAATATATCTGCTTTTTCTTACGATATAATTTCGTTATTACAAAGTGGAGATATTGCTGCAGCGCATTGGTATGTAGGTGGGTTATACTATGTTTTCGAAGATCCTGAGGGTAAACTCGAATATACTGTTCCTAAAGAGGGAGCTACTATGTATCAAGAAGATATGTGTGTATTGGAATCTGCTCCAAATAAAGAAAATGCAAGAAAATTTATGGAGTTTTATTTAAACCCTGAAAATCCTGCACTTAATACTGCGCAGCAACTAAACATTTCTGCTAACGCTCCTTCAAGGGACTTATTGGCAGATAATTTAAAAAACAACCCCTATATAAACCCACCCAGTGAGGCTTATGAAAAACTACAAATATTTGACGATCTTGGTCAAGATATAAAAATATACGATCGGGAATGGACTAAAGTTAAAGCCCAATAAATATTGTAAATTCACCAAGGACAAAGTAATTTGTCCTTGGTGTTCAAATAATTACCATGCCAAGAACACTTATTTCTATTGATAATGCTTGTAAAACGTATGACACACCAGAAGGTGGAAAAGTAAATGCGCTAAAGGATATTAATCTAAATATTAAATATAATGAATTTGTAACTTTATTAGGCCCCTCAGGCTGTGGAAAAACGACACTTTTAAAAACAATAAGTGGCTTTGAAAGTCTTGACTCGGGAGATATTAAGATTGAGGGTAAATCGATTATAAACACGCCATCTTATAAAAGACCGGTAAATACGGTATTTCAAAATTATGCATTATTTCCTCATATGTCAGTAAAAAAAAATATTACTTATGGCTTAGATATTAATAAGAGTTTAGATAAAGCGGAAAAAGATAAGAAATTTAATTATGTATTAAATTTAATTAACCTTGAAGGTTTTGAAAATCGAATGCCCCATCAATTATCAGGCGGTCAGCAACAAAGAGTTGCTTTGGCAAGGGCAATAATTAATGAACCTAAAATACTTTTGCTAGATGAACCTTTATCGGCTCTTGATAAGAAACTTAGAAGTAATATGCAAATTGAATTAAAAAATATTCAAAACCAATCTGGAATATCTTTTATTTTTGTAACACATGATCAGGAAGAAGCTCTTAGTATGTCTGATCGGATTATAGTAATGGAAAATGGATCTGTCTCTCAAGAAGGTAAGCCTGAGGAAATATACTATCAACCTAAAAATAAATTTACCGCTGATTTCATTGGTGAAACTAATTTAATAAATGGCTTAGTAGAAGAGGAAAATGGTCTCATTAAATTTAAGAATGAAAATTTTGAATTTCATTTAACTAAAGATTTTCAACAATATATAAATAAAAAAGTTACTTTTTCAATCAGACCTGAACAATTCTTTACTAATGACGTACCAAAGGAAGGCAATCCATATATATCTAATTTTAATGTTGAAGTTATACAAAAATTATTTTTTGGACCTAATATTAAAATAGTTTGTAAAATAAAAAATCAAATATTTCATTGTCTGTTGAAAATTTCTGATCAAGAAACAATAAAATTATTTGAAAAAAATAAAAAAATATCAATATACTTTGATGTAACAAAAATAAAGTTATTTGAATGAATAAAACAAAAAATCTTTTATTTCTACTCACTCCTTTTACTTTATATATCACTGTATTTTTTTTAGGTCCTATCTTAATTCTACTTACATATTCATTCCTAGAGCCAGGTTTATATGGTGGAGTAGTCTGGAATTTTTATCATCATAACTATGGTAGGATCTTAGGGTGGGCAGATGGAATAATTGAAGAATTTAATCCCGTATATTTTAAAATTTTTTTAAATTCTTTTAAACTTGCTCTTATTACAGTTATAATTACTTTGGTTATTTGCTACCCAACAGCTCTTTGGATATCAAGATTAAAGCCAAAATTAAAAGTTTTTTTTCTTTTTTTAGTAACCCTTCCATTCTTTTCTAGCTTAGTGGTTAGACTTTTTGCTTGGATGATACTACTTAAGCCATCAGGTCTCATTAATGAATTTTTATTAAATATTAGGTTGATAGACGAGCCCCTTCAGATGCTTTTTACCGAGACTGCTGTATTGATTGGATTGGTATATATACTTGTGCCCTTTATGTTCTTACCGCTTTACGCCAGTATAGAAAAAATTGATAATTCTTTAATTCAAGCTTCAAATGACCTTGGAGGGAATAGATTAATAACATTTTTTAAAATAACACTTCCTTTATCTTTTCCTGGTATTTTAGGTGGTTCAATTTTAGTGTTTATTCCAAGTTTAGGAAATTTCATTGTACCTGATCTTTTAGGTGGTGCCAAAGTAATGATGATTGGAAATATAATCGAGCAATCATTTTTAACATCAAGAAACTGGCCTTTTGGTGCATGTTTAGCAATTATATTAATGATAGTAGTAGTTACCTTACTATATTTTTATGTCAAAATTTTATCAAAATATGAAAAAATTATTTAATTTTTTAAAAGATAAATTTTTACCTTTTCATGTAATCATTTTTTTTATGTTTATATATATACCGTTATTAGTAGTTATCTTTCTCTCATTTAATTCAAATGTAATTAATATGATGATATGGGATGGCTTCACATTTGATTGGTATAAATCTATTTTTGGTTTTAATACTCAATTAGACGAAGATGCTGTTTACTTAGAATCAACAGATCAACTACTTAATGCGTTAAAAAATAGCATAATCATATCTACTACAACTACAATAATTTCAACCTTTATCGGCACTTGTCTGGCTTTAGCAATGGTGAGATACAAATTTCGATTTAAGGCTTTTTATAATGCGCTTGTATATCTACCAATGATTATACCCGATATAGTGCTAGGAATTTCTTTACTCATATACTTTGTAACTGTCGGGGTAAAACTTAGTATTTACTCTATTATAATTGGGCATTGTACGTTTTTATGCTCTTATGTATTTATTGTTGTGAGCTCAAGATTAGCAGGTATGAATGATGAACTAGAAAAAGCCTCAAATGATTTAGGTGGTAATGAAATTTATACTTTTCGAAAGATTACATTCCCATTGATTTTTCCAGGTATTATGGGCGGGGCTCTTTTGTCATTTATAATATCAATGGATGATTTAGTAATTACCTACTTTATAGCAGGAGTAGATTCTACTACTTTACCTGTATTTATTTATGGTATTATGAGAAGAGGAATAAAGCCTGAAATAAATGCAATAGCATCACTAATGATTATCTTTTCTTTAATAGTTGCTGCTCTAGGAATTTATTATAGGTCAAAAAAATTATGACACTTAGATCAAAAGAACTAGGCTTATTTAAATCTCATCTACCATCTGGTAAATTTAACTCAATTACTGATATTAAAGATTTTTTAGTTGGATATAAGACGATATGTCAAAAACCAAATGCAAGTAATAGCAGTTTAATTAGGTCAGGTGTAACAGTTTTACTGCCAAGGGGTAGAGAAAAAAATCCATCTCCTGTGTGGGCTGGCTTTTATTCCTTAAATGGGAATGGAGAAATGACAGGGACACATTGGATTAAAGATGGTGGATATTTTGTTGGACCAATATGTTTGACTAATTCCCATAATATAGGGATCGTGCATCACACTGCCACTAAGTGGATGATTAAAAATTATAAAAAGCAATGGACTAAAAACCACTTGTGGGCAATGCCAGTTGTTGCAGAAACCTATGATGGGGTTTTAAGTAATATTAACTCACAACCTATAACTGAAAATGATGTTTGGCAGGCATTTAGTAATGCTAAAACTGGAAAAATAAAAGAAGGAAATGTTGGGGGTGGAACAGGAATGATTTGTTATGAATTTAAAGGGGGGACCGGTACTTCTTCTAAAATTGTAAAAATCAACAAAACCAAATATACATTAGCTACAATTGTTCAAGCAAATCATGGAATACGACCATGGTTTACGGTTGAAGGAAAAAACCTAGGAAAACAAATTACTCGAAATAGACTTCTAAATACCAAGGAATTAGAATCAAAAGAAAAAGGTTCTATAGTTGTAATTATAGCCACTGATGCGCCAATGCTGCCCCATCAACTCAAAAGATTAGCCAAAAGAGCTGCTATCGGAATTGGAAGAACAGGTACTCCAGGTGGAAATAACTCAGGAGATATTTTTTTGGCTCTTTCAACTAATAATAAAAAAAAACTTCCTCAAATTGATCGAGCTATGAATAAATTTGAGTACCTAAATGATGAGGTTTTTGACACGTTTTATGAAGCTGTTGTTCAGTCTACTGAAGAGTCTATTTTAAATGCAATGTTAGCAGCTAAGGACATGGTTAGTATTAAACCCAAAGGTAAGCTAATTTCCAGCTTGAAACCTCAAGATTTAAAATAATCAATCTTTCATAAATTTCTTTTTAGATAAAAATCTTTTTAGAACATTAAGTGTTAATTGAGATATCTCATTTCTGTAATTGTTCCAAGCCATACTACCCGCCCAAGCTATTGAACCAACAGAAAAGAAGCCACCAAATTTTTTATTTTGATGAATAACAACATTTGATTGTATTCTTTCATTTTCACTTCCGCCTAATCCTGGTACCGGATCTAAAATTTCTTCAGGAGCGAGAAGATAAATATCCGAATGATCTTTAGAATATGCTAAAATATGTGTATTTGAGGGGGTTCCCAATTCATTATTAACTGCATCTAGCTCCAATCCAGCAGCACCATGACCAGACAAACCAAAATCACCAAATTTTTTTTTCTTTTTCATATTTTTAAATATAAAATCAAAATTTTTATTATAACTTTTTTTAGTTCTATAATAAGGAGCAGAGTAATCAAATCCTTGTGACACCATCCCTATTCCAACTAGTTCGTTAGGAGGTTTACCATTATTTCTCCACAAACCAGAATATTCACCAGTGGTGCTAGAAAAATACTCTCCTGGTTTTGGTGGGTGAGCCCTTATTCCTCCCTCTGACTTTCTGCACTCAATTACAGAATTATCTTTTGGGTCAAAAGATATTCTCCAATAGAAACCATTACCTCCAAGATACATAATTCTACCTCCATTATTTACGTAAGTTTGAAGAGCGTTTAACATACCTAAACTGTAATATTCAGGGTGGGTTCCAGTTACTAAAGTTTTATAATTCTTTAATATAGAAAGTCCTTTACTATGAATGTCATGATCCGTCACAACATCATATTTGAGCTTGAAATGATCAAACCAACCTAATATGTGTGTATCAGCATTAAACTGCCAGACATTCGAGTCTTTACCACCGAGTTTACCAATAAATTTAGGTTGGAAATCGATAATTGGTCTTTTTTTAGAGGAATAGAAGACGCCACTATTATCTGTATGCACATCATAAAAAGATAAACCTAACTCAGGATTTTCTTGAAGAAAATGGTCTTGATGAGATATTTCAATTAATCTATTTGTTACAAGTTCAGTTTCTGAGACATCAATCCCTAGCCTATTATTTGCATATGCTAAATAACTTGCGGTTGGCAATAAAAATAAAAGCTTATTTTTTGAATTTTTCTTTGGCAATATAACAAATGGTACAAAAAATTCGTTGTCAGAGTTGATAAATAACCTAAAAGCATATACTCCACTTATAAAAGTCTTAGGAATAGTAAAAATAAAGTCATCCTTCCATTTTGCATCAGTGATATCATCTTCATGGAAGTGAATTGCGTTATATTCATCAGGGTGAGAAGACCAAGATTTGACATCTATTGAATTGATAGGCCCTTTAATGCCTCTGGCTGGATGATTATAGAGTTTACCTTGAATTTTAAATCTACTGGTATCTTTAATATATTGGGTATCTATATTTTTTGAAAAATCTAAATTAAGTTCAAATATATTTTTTGTTAGATCAATAATTTGAATATTTGAAATTTTACCATTAAAAAAATTAGCATTTTTCTCACTTTTACCACGACTAATTAAAAGTTTTTTAAAAAAAATTAATTCAGTATTAATTTTAAATTTTTTATTTGATGTGAATTTTTTAGACTTAATACTTGAAATAATAATTTTTTTATTAATTTTAATATTTATATTATTCCATTGATTAAATACTATATTTTTAGAAATTAAATATTCATTTTCATTAATAGAAAAATAAAGAGTTTTTTTTATTAAAAATATAGAAAAATAATTTTCTTTATCAAAAGAACATAGTAATTCTTGTTTTTGTATTTTATTTAGAGTGGGCAAAAAATTAAATTTTAAAAGTAGCTTTGTTTTATTAATCTTATGGTCAATATTTAATTGACCATAAGAGCCAGCCCTAAGTACTTGATGCCTACCTTTAAATGTTTTTTTTAAAAAAAATCTATTTTTAATTTTTTTAACTTTATAGCCAGGTGCCTTTGAATTTATGTCACCTTGAATTATTTTTACTAAATCTACTTTGTAGTCTATATTATTTATCGAGCTTACTTTACAAGGAATTTTCTCCCCAACTTTGTAGCTAAATTTATCTGTATAACCTAAGATATTCATTAAACCTTTTTTTAAATACAAAAATTTCAGCTTCTTCTAAACTTTTGAATTTAAACTCTTTATCCAAAATAATTTTTTCTCCCCTATTTTTAGGCAGACAAGCTAAAATATAATTTTTTTTTTCTAAATGAAGAACATATTTATTTTCTTTAATGCCGCCTCTAAATTTATTAAGTAGCCTCTGAAGATATAAAGATGGCATAAATTTTTTATTGCCAATTTTTTTCGTAAATTCTTTTATATATTTTTTATCTTTTTGGGTTATCGTTAATCTAGACATTATTTATTATAACAAAATTAATTTGAATTTAATTATAATTTTAACATCTAGATACTTTTAAATATCTTACCAATGCACTACTTTGTGTTTGCAAAGATTACTATTAATACTAAAATATTAAATTAATACTGATAACCAATGAGAATATTACTGGGGGGATTAGCTCAGCTGGGAGAGCGCTACGCTGGCAGCGTAGAGGTCAGGAGTTCGATCCTCCTATCCTCCACCAAAAAAATAAAAGTTAGTTAAACAACATAATAATTTATAACCTGATAGGTAAGTTTTACTGATCGTTATGATTTCTCAAATACTTAAATTTTTTAAAACTAAGTTCTAATGGAGCTTTTATTTCTTACCCTCTCAATTTTTAAATCTATCATTACATCATAAGGCATTAATAATTTCATTTTATTGTAAACCTCAATCGCATCATTATACTTTTTATAATAAGTTAGAATTCTCGCCATTCCATCAAGAGCTCCAAAATGTCTAGGTTCAAGAGCTAATGTATTTTTTATATCTATCATTGAAGAATTATAATCCCCCATCATAAAAAATATTGTTGCTCTTTTGTTATAAGCTTCAGAAAAATTAGGAAATTGATTAATAATTGCTGTTAATATTTTAATTCCCTTTTTGTATTGTTGAGAAGCAAGATACAGAGGAATACTATCCATAGATTTTTTAGCGTAATCATCATCGATCAATCCCCATCTGCTCCATATATCATTTACTATTTGCTGTTGGTCATTAGTAAACTCTTTCATTTGAAGCTTATTAAAAAGGTTATTTAAATCTGGGTGATTTTGATCAGCATATAAAATATTTAAATTAAAATAAATTAAAAATAAGAAGAAGTAATTCATTATTTAATGTTAAGCCATCTTTAAATAAATATCTAGAAATATAAATTTAATAAATGATTAATCAGCTAAATCAAAAATATAAATACTGTAAAATATAGATCAAAAAGACATATCGAGATATTTTTGAGATGGAGACTAGTAATAAAAATTTAAAAAAATTTACATTTAATGTTCCGGAAAGAATAGTTATAGGATCACCAATTATTGGCACCCATGCTAGTAATATTGTCCATACACCGTACTTATTAAAAATAGATTGACTTCGACTTAACTGAGTTGGTGAAACAGGAAACCATTTTTTGTCTTTTAATATTAAAATTTTTTTTCCTAAGATAAAATTAATAATAGAACCCAATATATTTCCCAAGCTTGCAAATATTAAAAGTAGAACCAAATTATAATTATCTGTAGCAACCATAGCTGATAGAAGAATTTCCGATGAAAAAGGCAAAATTGTAGCTGCCAGAAAACTAATTAATATGAGATTTATATAAGAGAAAATTAATAACAAATTAAAAAGAATATTACTTTTTAATATTAATAATTCACCTTAATAAATAAGGGTATTGATCTAAAATTTATAGTTACTACTTTAATAAAAGTTTAATTAGGACATTAAGATTTTTTGTAAATGATCTCTTTTCAATTTTAGTATTGAGATAAGCGTAACACTGATTACTTCTAAATTCATTATTAAGAAAATCATAAGGATTATCATGAGAGCCCCAACTTTTAGAAAAATCTTCAGCAGCTTTAAAATAGAGTTCAAAAGAAGACTCACTACAATTATCACCAAATGATGGACAAAAATTTCCTTTAGGAGAAACGAGAAGAAAGTCATTAATATATGAATTGAGGATCATAATTTCAAAATTTGGATAATTAGTTTTTTTAAGTTTTTTTAAATCTTGTTTATCTTGATCTATTACAAACTGTCCTAAATTAATGTCATAAAATAAATCATAGTTAAGGTATTTTGCATTTTCAAAATTTTCATTAAAAAAAATTTCGATATTTGACCTAATCAAAGGATCATCAATGGCGTCTAAGGCTCCATAAATCTCGCTTAAATATCCTGAACAATAATCGTGCAAATTATCAACAGTATCTGCTTTCGCACTCATAGCGCTAAATCCAAGCAATAAAAAAGTGATTATTAATATTTTTATATGCGTCAATGCAAACAATTATAATCAATGCTTTTGTTTTTGTAATTAAGGTAATTTTGCGATAAAAATCTTTAATTATTAACAAAAATTATAATTTGAAAGGTAAAAATTATGGCCGATACACCTCTGACTATGGAATCGTTACAAGAAACAATTAAAAATCTAGTAGAAGATGAGCAAACTTGGGTACTAGATAAATTACTACTCCCTATTATGGACAAATATGAAACTGTTGAAGAATTAGATGAAGACATTAAGGCAATAGATGAAGAATTTGAGGATGGAGACGATGAAGATGAACTTAAATACGACGAAGATGATGATGACGATAATTAATATTTGAAAGGAATTTTTAAAAATGTCAGAAAAACTTACCGCCGATTACTTGTTTGGAACTATTCATCAGCTTATGCATCATGAAAATGGCCAGCCTATTGTAAATGAAATTCTTAAACCTTTACTTGATAAATTTCCCAATCAAGATGACCTAGATAAGTTCATAGAAGAAATTATAAGTAAAACAAAATAAAAGTACGTTCATTTAGATAAATTTTATAGCTATCTAGATGATATATATTTGCATTTTGATAGATTTAAACCACAATTCTACATTATGGTTGCTTTATTTAAATCAAAAGAAAATCTAGGTATATTATTTGCTATTGCGGCTTATCTTTCTTTTTCTTTTCTAGACGCAATACAAAAAACATTAGTAATTTACTATTCAGTATTTCAAATACTTTTTTTTAAATATTCTTTCACTTTGTTTTTATCTTATATCGAATCTAGAAGAAAAAGTAATTTAAAATTTTACGTATCTTACAATTGGAAAATGCAGATACTAAGAAGTATATTATCCATTATAGAATCCGGTTTATTTGTTCTTGCTTTCAAATATCTAAGTCTTGCCGATGCCCATAGTATAGCAGCTTCAACTCCAATTATAGTTGTGGTTTTCTCAATCATATTTTTAAAAGAGAAAGTATCTGCAAAAATTTGGATAGCTATATTTATTGGATTCTTAGGAGTTTTAATAATAATGCGTCCAGGTCTATCAATTTTTGAATTCCAAGCACTTATTCCTCTATCTGCAGCTTTTTTCTTAGGGCTTTATCAAGTAGTAACTCGAAAAGTTTCAGAACAAGATGAAAATGAAACATCATTATTATATTCAGGTGTTACAGGAATAATTGTTATGGCTTCCTTATGTGTCTTTTTTTGGCAACCTATAACCTTGGAATTTATTCCGTTCTTTATTGGAGTAGGATTTTTTTATTCAATGGGTTTATATTTGCAAATAATCGCTCTAAGTAAGTCTAGTGCAAGTATTATTCAACCTTTCCACTATACTCTTATTTTTTGGGCGATAATACTGGGCTATATTTTCTATAACGATATTCCTGATTTATTTACAATAATAGGTGGTATTATTATCGCCTTATCTGGGATTTATGTTTTTAGAAACAAAGGTAATTGAGATCTAATTTAAGAAGTTTTTCCTAATAAATTGACGATTAAAACTCCTGCAATAATTAAAAACATACCTAACATTGAAGATAAATTTGGAATTTGACCATATCTAATTACACCAACTACAGATGTAGCTAAAATACATAATCCTGCAAAAGAAGCATAAGTAATGCCCATTGGAATATTTTTCATGACATTAGAAAGTGCATACATGCATAAAATAATTGTTATAGCGCTTAATAGGGATGGTACTAATTTTGTAAAACCATCTGAGCTTTTTGCAAAACTATTAGATGCGGTTCCAAAAGCTACGGCTATGATTAAAAAAAAATATGAATAGACTACACTCATTCTTTTACCATAGCTTAAATAAAAGAAATATCTTTAAAAAATTTCTGTCAATAAGATATCAGCAACAGTTTTTCCAAATATAAGATGAGCTTCTTCATCCCAATGAATAGGATCTTTTTTTGAACACTTAATAAAGTTATTAGAATTAATAAAATGAATATTCTTTGCTTTACATAATAATTGAATTTCTTTAGCTAGGATTTTAGATTTTTCATAACCTCCCTCCCATTGTTCATAAGTGCGCCAAGTCTCATCATTCCAATCAGGATTATTTGTTTGCTCTCCTAGAATTGGTGGGCAAATAATAGAAACTGATGGCGAATTTTCGTCGTGCCATCCACCTTTACCTGCTTTACTTGATAAAGTTATATTAGCCAAATCAATTAAAGATTTTGCTATCTCTTTTGCACTTTTATTAAATCTACTTTTGAGATCATTAGTGCCTAACATAATAATAGAATGATTAATTGGGGATTGAGCTAATAAGCTAGATTTTAAGTTACTTGCTCCATTTAAGAATTCTCCATCTTGAGGATCGTCTAGATCGGTGGTTCTTCCGGGTAATGAATCCTCAATAACACTGAATGTACTTTTGATTTTTTGAAGATTTTGAAGCATTACTACTGGCCATCTTAGTTCATACTTACTGCCTTTTCCGTCACTTGAGTAGCCCCAACTATTTGAATCACCAAAGATATAAATATGCATGTTGTTATTATAAATTAGTTAGTCTAAAATTTTAAGTAGTAAATTTATTAAAAGTGCTGAAGAATTTTATAAGTAATTTTTTAAAACAGTGAGATTAAATTTTTTTTACTATGGATATTAAACAATTAAAAACAAAATCACTAGAGTATAGAAAAACTTTACTTGAAATAATCTATAACTCTAAAGCTGGTCACACGGCTGGTGGTCTCTCTTGCATTGATATTTTAAATGTTTTGTATAATGATACCCTCAATATAACTCCTGATAATTTTAATTTACTTAATAGGAATCGTTTTATTCAAAGTAAAGGACATTCAGTTGAGGCTTTATACACTGTATTATGTGATCAGGGTTTTTTTAAAAGATCAGATTTAGATACTTTAAATAAATTTAATTCTCATTTTATTGGTCATCCTACTAGAAAAATTTTTGGAATAGAACATAATACTGGAGCTTTAGGTCATGGTTTATCTGTTGCTGTAGGTATGGCTCTTGCATACAAAATGGATGCAAAACCTTTTAAAGTATTTACTTTACTTGGTGATGGAGAGTTGTCCGAAGGATCAGTTTGGGAGGCATGTACAACTGCAAGTAAATATCGCCTGAATAATCTAGTTGTAATTATTGATAGAAATAATTTGCAAATTAGTGGTGATACAGAACTTATAAATCCAATCGAACCCCTAGATAAAAAATTTGAAGCTTTTGGCTTTTCTGTAAAAAAAATTAATGGTCATGATATAGCTAGTTTAAAAGAAAATTTTAATGCAAATACTATGGATGAAAATAAACCTAATTTATTTATAGCCAATACAATCAAAGGTAAGGGAATTAGCTTTATGGAAAATATAGTTTCTTGGCATCATAGAGTGCCCACAAAAAATGAATATAAACTAGCAATAGATGAATTAGAAGTTGAGATAGATCAAAATGGATAATCAAATTGGAAAAGCAAACCTAGAAATTTTTGCAGAAACTCTTTTACAAGAAGCTAAACTAGATAATAAAATTGTCGTAGTCACGAGCGACTCTAGAGGATCTGGTAAACTTGTACCTTTTGGGCAGCAACTTCCTTATCAGTTAATTGAAGTAGGTATAGCGGAACAAAACTTAGTTGGGGTTTGTGCTGGACTATCTGCTGCAGGAAAAAAAGTTTTTGGTGTTTCTCCTTCTAGTTTCTTAACAGCTAGATCTTTAGAGCAAATCAAAAATGATGTCGCCTACTCTAATCAGCCTGTTGTCCTGGTAGGTATAAGTGCAGGTATCAGCTATGGTCAGCTTGGAGCTACTCATCATTCAATTCATGACTTTGCGGTTTTAAGAGCAATAAATAATATGACCATCGTTTCTCCGGCAGATAATTTTGAAACAGCTGAAGTAATTAAACAATCCTTAAATTATGATAAGCCTCTTTTTATTAGATATGGGAAGAAACCTACTCTTAATCTTCATAAAAAAGGGCAAAAATTTGAAATAGGTAAGGCTATAGTGGTTAATCAAGGAGATGATATTGTTCTTATTGCAACTGGTGAGACGGTTCAAAGAGCTTATCTAGCAAGTCAAATTTTAAAAAAAGGAGGATTGAACTCGACAGTGATAAGTATGCACACAATTAAACCTTTTGATAAAGAAACTTTTTTAGAAGCAGTTAGTAATGCCAAAGTTTTAATTTCATTAGAGGAGCATAGTATTTATGGAGGACTAGGTGAAATGTGTGCAAGCATATTATCTCAAGAAAAAATTAGTATTAATTTTAAAATACTCGGAATACCTGACGAGTACATGATTAATGGGTCTCAGTCTGAAGTATTAGATCACTATGATATGGAACCTAAAAAAATAGCACAACTTGCAAAAATCATGATTGATCAATGAGTTTTTTATCGATTGATCAGAGCACCTCATCGACAACAATTTTTGTATTTGATAATGATTTAAAGATTATAAGTAAAAACTCTAAAAAGCATGAACAGTTCTATACAGAGAATGGTTATGTCGAACACGATGCTGATGAGATTTATAATAATCTAATCTCAATAGTAAAAGACTTAAGAAAAACAATTCATGAAATACCTAAATTTATTAGCATTACCAATCAAAGAGAAACTTTTGTTATTTTTGATAAGATTTCAGGGAGACCGCTTCGCAAGGCAATTGTCTGGCAGTGCAGGAGAGGACAAAAGTTGTGTGATGAATTATCTAAAGAAGAAAAAAATATAAAATTAATAGATTCTAAAACTGGACTAAAATTAGACACATATTTTCCTGCATCTAAATTAAAATGGCTTTTTGATAATGATGAAAATATTAAAAATAAAGTTGAAAAAGGTGAGGCATTATTTGGAACTATCGATACATACTTATTGTATCGACTCACAAATGGTAATGAATATGCTACGGATGTAACAAATGCCTCGAGAACACTTCTGTTTAATTGTAATACATTAAATTGGGACAATGAATTAAAAGCCTTATTTAATTTAGATAAAATTAACCTTCCAGTAATTAAAGAAAGTGGATCTAAATTTGGAAAAACTAATTTTGAAAAAATTTTTGATCGGGAAATAAGTATTCATGGAGTTATAGGAGATGCACAAGGATCTTTTTTTTCAACACAATGCTTTGATATAGCAGACACAAGAATTAATCTAGGGACGGGGAGCAACATACTAACTAATATTGGTAGTAGTTTAAAAAATTCTGATAATGCACTCACTACACTTTCGTACGTTTATCAAGGCAATAAAATGTTTGCTTATGAGTGCCTTAATTCTTTTGCTGGAGCTACAATTTCTTGGCTAGAAAATAATTTAAAGATTATCAATAATCCCGAAGAGACAGAAAAAATATCTTCAGAAATTCCTGATAGTGGTGGTGTTTATCTAATTCCAGCATTTGTAGGCCTAAGTGCTCCTTATTGGTTACCTCATGCTAAGGCTATGTATTATGGAATATCAGCTTCAACTAATTATAAACATCTAGTCCGTGCTTCACTTGAGTCTGTGGCTTATCAAATTGTTGTTTATCTAGAATACCTTAGAGATTTAGAAAATATCAATATATCTAAAATTATTATTGAAGGTGGTATGACGGATAATCATTTCTTAATTCAACTAATTGCTAATTTAACTAATAAAGAAATTAAAATTCCCTTATTTGCAGATATGTCAGTCTATGGCTCATTATTAAAAGGATTATTGTCTTCCGGTATGTGTAAAAATTTTAATGATTTAAAAAAATATACAGTTAAAACTAAGTCTTTTTTTCCTATTAAAGACGATAAATCTTACAAAAATTTTAAAATATGGAAAGAAATCATAGATAAACATTACATTCGTGTTCAGAATAATTAATTAATTTCTTTAAGGCGTAAATAATAAAAAATTATTTTGATTTATATGATTATAAAAAGAAAATTTTTATAATATGATCAACTCATTGTGAGGAATAATTATGAATATATCTGCATTAGGAATAATAATTGGAAATAGAGATTTTTTTCCTGACCACTTAGTAACAGAAGCTAGAAATGATTTATTGGAAGTATTTAAAAATCATAAGATTAAACCTATTTTACTTAATGACACCGATACTAAACTCGGTGGTGTCGAAACATTTCAAGATGCAGAAAAATGCGCGAAATTATTTAAAGCTCATGATAATGAAATTGAAGGAATTATAGTTATTCTTCCTAATTTTGGTGATGAAAAAGGTGTTGCAGATACTATTCGTTTATCAGGACTAAGTGTACCGGTGCTTGTTCAAGCCTATCCAGATGACCTTAATAAACTTGAAGTAAAAAGTAGACGAGATGCTTATTGTGGTAAGGTATCTGTATGCAACAATTTATATCAATATGGTATAAAATACACTCTCACTAATAATCATGTTATTCATCCGAATTCAGAAGGTTTTCAAAAAGAACTCATAGATTTTATTTCTGTTTGTCGGGTTGTAAAAGGAATGAGCAGGGTACGTATTGGTGCGATTGGAGCAAGACCAAATGCTTTTAATACAGTTAGGTATAGTGAAAAAATTCTTGAAAGAAATGGTATCAGTGTAACAACGATTGATTTATCTGAAATCATAGGAAGAACAAAAAAATTAACTCAAAAAGATAAAGTTGTTTCCGACGCTATGGATAAGATTAAATCTTATGCAGATACCAGCCTCACACCAGACGATAAATTACTTCAGTTAGCGACAATGGATGTAATTCTCAATCAATTTGTAGAGGAGCACCAGCTAGATGCTACTGCTATTCAGTGTTGGACTAGCGTACAAGAAAATTATGGCTGCAATGTATGCACCTCAATGAGTATTATGAGTGAGAATATGTTACCAAGTGCTTGTGAGGTTGATGTTACTGGCACTCTAACAATGTATGCTATGCAGTTAGCATCAAAATCACCAAGCGCGTTAGTGGATTGGAATAATAACTACGATATAGATGAAAATAAATGCGTTTTATTTCATTGTGGTAACTGGGCTAAATCTTTTTTACCTGATATTAAGTTGAGTACAGCTCCTATTTTAGGAACGATTGTAGGTGAAGAACATACTCATGGAGCTCTTGACGGAAGGGCACCTGCTAGTGCTCTCACTTTTGGAAGAATTTCTACAGATGATAACCTTGGAAAAATCAAAGCGTATTTTGGAGAAGGTAAACTAACGGATGATCTTCTAAATACTTTTGGCACTAGGGCTGTTGCCGAAGTTGATAAACTGCAGGAGTTAATGCGTTATGTTTGCAATAATGGTTTTGAGCATCATGTAGTGATGAATGCTTCTAAAACTCAGAAAATTTTATCTGAAGCTTGTGAAAACTACTTGGGTTGGGATGTTCATATTCATAATTAAAAATTAAGAATAATCATCTCTTAATTTATTTTTTTGAACTTTACCCATTGTGTTTCTAGGTAACTCATCAATAAAGAAATAACTATGGGGATTTTTAAACTTAGCTAATTTTAATTGAATATTTTTTTTAATATTTTCTAAATCTTTTTCTTTTTTTCTAGAACTTGTTACGATTACTGCTATAGGAACCTCCCCTAAATCTTCATTTGGAACTCCTACCACAGCACATTCTAACACTTCCCCTAATTCATTAATTGTATCTTCAATTTCTTTTGGATAGATATTATATCCTCCTGAAATAATAAGATCTTTTTCTCTACCGACTATTGTCAAATAACCATCTTCATCAAATATTCCCATATCTCCCGTAATAAAATATCCATTAGGGCGAAATTCTTTTTTTGTCTTTTCCGGCATGTTAAAATAACCTTTAAAAATATTTGGTCCTTTGATTTCAATCATTCCTACTTCACCTTGATTTAAAATATCTCCAGTATCAGGGTTCGTAATAATAATATCAATATCATTGAGAGGTAATCCCACTGTGCCTGGTTTACGAATTCCATTATATGGATTAGAAGAATTCATATTTGTTTCAGTCATCCCATAACGTTCTAGAATTTGATGTCCTGTAATTTTTTCAAACTCTATATGAGTCTCTGTCATCAAGGGAGCACTGCCAGAAATAAATAAGCGCATATTTTTTGTGAGTTCGCTATTTAGCCTATTATCCTTTAAAAGCCTTGTATAAAAAGTAGGAACTCCCATTAAGATTGTTGAAGATGGTATTGCTTCTATAATTAAATCTAAATTAAAATTTTTGATAAATCTTATTGTGGCACCAGATAATAAAGAGGTATTAACAGCAACGAACAATCCGTGAGTATGAAAAATAGGGAGAGCATGAATAAGAATATCTTTCTCATTTATTTCCCACAGTAGATATAAAGATTGTGAATTAGATAATAAATTTTCTTGAGTTAACATAGCACCTTTTGATTGGCCTGTTGTTCCTGACGTATAAAGCAATGAAGCTAAATCATTTGCATTACGGTCAACAGCTTTAAAATAATTAGGAAAAAAATCTAGATCATTAGTTAGTGATCCCGAACCATCATCATTAAGAATTAAAATTTTAGCATCAACACTAGAAGATATTTTTTCTAACTCTTTAGCAGAACTATCATCACAAATAATAAACAATGGTTTCGCATCTTTGATAAAATATTCTGTTTCTACTAAAGTGTATGTTGTATTAAGAGGGATATAAACTGAACCTGTTAAAATTGAAGCCGCGTAAAGAGCTAAGGAGTATTTTGATTTAGAGGCCTTAACAATTAATTTATCATCAGGTTGTATGCCTATCTCACTTAATTGATGAGCTACTGTAGATGCGAGTTCTAAAAATTCCCTATAGGTAGTTTGACTGTTGTCGTCATGTACTAAAAAAACTTTATCATTATTTAGATGGGGCTCTAGCAAAGCTTCATAAAGTATATTGCTCAATCTAGCGCCTCATCTAATAAGACATTTTGAATTTTTGTTAAACGACAATAATTTCAATTGTCTCAAGATGATCAATTTTTCCAATCAATTTATCACCTTTAACAATCGGACCAACTCCCGCTGGAGTTCCTGTCATAATTAAATCTCCGGCGCTAATATCATAAAACTTAGATAAATGAGCAATCTGTTCAGGTATTTTCCAAATCATCATATCTAAATCTCCATTTTGACGGACTTCGCCATTAACTGTTAAATTAATATTGCCCTTTTCCATGTTGCCGACTTCACTCATAGGAGTTAATTTACCCATTGGCGCTGACCTTTCAAAGGCTTTACCAATTTCCCAAGGACGTCCCATTTTCTTACAAACTCCTTGTAAATCTCTTCTCGTCATATCAAGACCAATACCAAAACCATAGATATGATTATAAGCTTCTGCTTCAGTAATATTGGATCCACCACTTTTTAAAGCAACTATTAGTTCTAATTCATAATGTACATCTTGCGACTCAGGTGGGTAAGGAAACTCTCCTGTAGTATCAATATTATCAGTATTTTTTTGAAAAAAAAATGGCGGCTCCTTGTCTGGATCAAACCCCATTTCAATCGTATGTGCTGCATAGTTGCGACCAATACAATAAACTCTTCTCACTGGAAATTCTTGGTCACTACCATGAATAGGAATTGTTATCTGCTTTGGCGCAGGAATTACTAAATTACTCATTTCTTTTTCTCCTTTGTTTATTGACTGCGTTTTGAAGCATAATAATCAACTTTTTTTGCAAGTAACCCTAAAAGTTCAGATAAAGTGAATGCTAAAGCGAACAAAACTAATATGACGGCCCAGAAGTGAGTCATCAAAAATCTTGATGAATACAATTCAAATAGTGCACCAAATCCAACTATAGAAATTAATAGTTGAGCTATGATAACACCTTTAACCGCTCTTATAAATCCGATACGAAGTCCACCTAAAATTTCAGGTAACGCCGCCCAGAAATAAATTTTTATTAGTGCGTCTAATGGTGATGCACCAAAAGAATTAGCCATATCCACTAATGATCTGTTAATTTGCATTACCCCTGCCCTTGAATTTAAAATGATAATCCATATTGCAAATAACGTTGTTGTAATAATAATAGACTTTAATCCAAACCCAAAAAGTACCATAAGAATTGGGACTAAAGCTGTTAGGGGCGCGCTCATAAAAACATTAACCCAAGGCAGTAAAAGCTCATCTAAAAATCGATTTTTCCCCATTAAAATACCTGTAGGAACGCCAATGAAGACTGCAAAAAATACTCCCGCACAAAATGAATAACCAGTTTCATATAAAGCACGGAGAAAAACTTTTGTGTGATAAATTTCTAATAGAGTAGAAAAAATAGCAGATAGAGCCGGTAGAAAAAATGAAACTTCCATTTGCCCCGCTATCTCCCAAAGCAATCCCCAAATTAATAAAGATGACATTCCAGGTAGTTTATATCCAAATAAGTACATTAATAAACCTTACTCAACGTAAGTCCTAAGAGACTTCCATATACTTTCTACCGTATCTAAATATTCACTATCCTTGCGAATACTGTCTACATCTTTATGTCTAAACCCACTAGGTTTAATTATTTCAGAAACTCTACTTGGTCGTGGGAGAAGAAGAGCAATTTGATCTGATACATAAACAGCTTCTTCAATTGAATGAGTTACAAAGATAAAAGTTTTATTTTCATTTTTTACTAAGTTAAGTAAATCTTCTTGGAATTTTCTCCTTGTTTGTTCATCTACAGCAGAAAAAGGCTCATCCATTAGCAACACAGGTGAGTCTACACTCAAAGCTCTAGCTAATCCTACGCGCTGTCTCATACCGCCAGATAACTCATGAGGAAAACTATGTTCAAAACCTTTAAGTCCTACATTACCTATATATTTAGATGCAATTTCTTCACGCTCTACTTTACCAACACCTCTAAGCTCTAGACCAAATGCAACATTTCTAATTACATTTGCCCAAGGCATCAGAGCAAAATCTTGAAATACAAAAGCACGGTCAGGTCCAGGCTTTGTAACAACTTTACCATTAACTATAACTTCCCCCTGAGTAGCTGGAAGAAGGCCTGCGATAATTTTAAGCAATGTTGTCTTACCACAACCAGAAGGGCCCAATAAGGAAGTCAACTGACCTTTAGGAAAATCTAAAGACATATCTCTTAATGCCTCCACTTCTCCATAATTTTTATATACGCCTTTAACGCTAACAGCGTTTTCTAAAATTTCTTTAGTCATAAAATCTTATTTCCCTTCTCATAATTTATGAAATATACCCTTGGTTATTTCCTTTAAATAAATAATTTTCAATTTTTTCCAAAAGATTTAAAAATAAAACTGCTAATAAAATAATTGAAAAAATTGCAGCATACATACTTGGATAGTCGGCAGTCATACGGCTATAGGAAATAATGTCTCCTACTCCTGTTGGTGTAATCTTTAATTCTGCTAAAATTGCTCCAATAAAACCGGCTGAAACACCCAGCCTTAATCCCGCAAAAATTACCGGAGATGCTGCGGGAATAATTATTTTTAAAATAACATCTTTCTCACTTCCTAGGAAAGATCGAGCCATTTCCTTAACAGAAGAAGGTGTATTCTTAACAGCGCCGCTTGTATTTAAAACGATGACAGGCATAGCCATGATACAGACAACAAAAACTTTTGAAGTAAGGCCAATTCCATAAGCCATAATTAACAAAGGTATTAATGCAGCTAACGGAGCAGCTTGCATAATTATAAAAATTGGAGAAAACATCCAATCAAATTTTTCACTTAAACCAACCCAAACTCCAATTCCAACTCCTATAAAAGAAGATATCAAAACTCCTATCGCTAATGGTCTTAATGTATCGGCATAAGCTTCAAAAATTAATCCACTCACAGTCATATCAAAAAGTGCTTTCATGGATTCTAAGAAAGTAGGTAAAGCATAATTTACACCAGTCCTACCTGCGTATTCCCAAGCGCCAAATATTAAAGCTCCTGATAATAGTTTTAGAAAAAGAGATCTTGATAGCATTAAATTCCTTTTTTGAAGTTAGCTGCTAAATGAATTCAGCAGCTAACTTTTAATTAATATTAGTTAGCGTCTTGAAGAGGCTTTAAATACCAAAAGTCATTGATATCTAAATCAGCTAGATCACCTGTAAGTTGTCCAGCTTTTTGATACCATTCCATATCAGCTTTAGCAGCTATTGCTCCACCACCATTGATGTCATAAAGACCACCAGCAACAGCATCAGCATAGAAGCCGTCAAGCTCTGCTAAAATTTCAGCCGGAAGTTCACCGATCGGTCCATCAGGATTAGTTTCTCTTCTGATAATTGTAGGGTCTTTAGCCATATCTCTATAAACACTTAATAAGGCTTTTACAAAAATATCTACATCAGCAGCATTAGATTTAATCCAATCAAGATTAGCAAATAAAGCTTCATCACTAGCATCTACATCAAACATAGGCAGTGTGTTAAATTTATCACCGTGTGCTGCCATTACTTTGTTCTTATTAGATAAATCAATAATTGTTGCATTTGCCTGATTAGCTAATAAAGCCGCTACACGATTAGAAGAACCGGAGATATAAGATCTGTCTCCAAACTTAATTCCTAATTTGTCTTCGATAACATTTGCAATTGAATCCGTTCCGCCGCCACGTGAATGAAGTAAAATAGGCTTGCCGTTTAAATCTTCAAGCTTATTAAACTCTTTCGAAGTTACTGGGAAAAACTTTAATTTAGACAATTGATAAATAATTCTAATTGGCGCTTTAGATTTTTGCATGGCTGAATAAGGAGTACCGAAACCGATATCCATTTGACCACTTAAAATAGACTGGATAGCTAATTCTTCATCAGCAAAAGCTGTCCATTCATAATCTAAACCGTTTGCTTTAGCACGATCAAGAGCAACGAAAAAAGCCGCTAATTCATCTGATGGTGTTTCAGCTAGTGCTATACGGATTTTATCCGCATATAAGTTAGTAGAAGCAATTACTGTAAGAAAAATAACTGCAACAACCTTTGAAAGTATTGATTTCATAAAATTCCTCCTTTTTATGACATTGTTTGGTTAAATATTATATTATATGTCAATGATGCATATATATTTAACTTTACAATTTTGTAAGAATTGAAAGATTTGGATTAAATTAAGGTTGGTTTATGAAAATTTTATTATTAGAGGATGATAGGTCTTTGGGACCATGGTTAAAAAAAAATTTAAACGAGATGGGCAATTCGGTGGATTTGTTTATAGATGGAGATAAGGCCTTAATCGCTGGCTTAAAAATCAATTATGAAATAATGATTATTGATAGAATGGTTCCCGGTTTAGACGGTCTTACAATGGTTAAAAAAATTAGAGATCAAGGGATTGACACACCAACTATTTTTTTAACTGCTCTTAATGACATTGAGAATAGAGTTCAAGGCTTTGACGCAGGGGGAGATGATTATCTGTCTAAGCCTTTCGCTTTAGAAGAATTAATTTCAAGAATAAATGCTCTTCATAAAAGGAATTCCTTTAAAAGGAATCAAAACTCAAATGATAATTTAAAGTCTGGGGACCTAGAAATAGATTTAACAAATAGGTTGTGCTTTAGGCAAAAAAGAAAAATCGAACTTAACAACAAGGAGCTAATGCTCCTAGAGTATTTTATTCGCTTTGAAGGACAAAAACTAACTAAATCTATGCTTTTGGAATTAGTTTGGAATATAAATTATGACCCCACAACAAGTATAGTGGAGACTCATATTAGTAGACTGAGATCCAAAATCGAGAAGCCCTTCAAAGATCGTTTAATTAAGACAATTAGAAGTTCTGGTTATGTTTACCAATCTAAGTAGCCTTTACAAAAAATACTGGCGAATGTCAGCGATAAGACAAGCTTTTATTTTAATTAATATTTATACAATTATTTTATTACTTTGTTGGTTTATTATAAATTTATTTATAGAGAAAAATATAATTGAAAATATAGATAAAAAATTATCTTACGATATACAATCTATAAGTCTTGTTTGGCAATCAGAAAAAAAACTTACACTGAGATCTTCAAAAGATAATTACTACATGATTATTCCAGATTCATACTCTTATGTAGGAAGAATAGTTAATGGTGCTATTTTTCCAGATAAAATAATTAGCTTAAGCGAAGGCTATCATAATATTGAATTAATTGGAGAAAATGGACAAAAATTTAGTTCTCGAGCCTTAATATCAAAGATTAATAATGATTTATTTGTTTCGGCACAATCTCTTATTAATCAAATTCAAATTAAAAATACTATTAACCAAATCTTTTTAGTGTCATTTATTTTTTCAATAATTTTTATTACCGTTGGGCTTTTCAGTATCGCCAGAAATACTCAAATTAAAATATCTAATATTGAAAAAAATTTACATTACATAAAGTCAGGGAGGTTGAAAACTAGAATTAGACTTAAAGGAAATGATGATTTAGTTCGAGTTTCTAATTCTATAAACGAGACAACACAGCAATTAGAAAACTTAATGGACCAGTTTAAAAATCAGTCTGCTAATTTAGCTCATGAATTAAAAACACCCCTAACTTCTCTTAGATTAAATTTAGAGCAAAAAATTTCATTAAATAAAATTAATAAAAAATCTATCAAGGCTTCAATTTTACAAATAGACCATATAATAAATATTTTTGACACAATTATAAAAATCGCAAGAATTCAAAGTGGATCAGAAAGAAAAAATTTAAAAAAAATTAAATTAATTGATTATGGGAAAGAAATTTTTGAAACCTATGAGCCTGTAATTGAAGATAAAGGATTTAATGTTATTTATAGTTCTATTGATGGTAATAAAATTAAATTGGATAAAGATTTAATTTTTATTTTGGTAACAAACTTAATACAAAATGCTTTAAAATATTCTAAGCCGGCGACAACAATAACAATAACTTTTGGTCCAGATGAGATTCTCATAGAAGATGAAGGTCCTGGAATACCTTTAAATAAAATGACGAGAGTGGTTGAACCAATGTACAGACTTAGAAGGGAATCAGAAAGTGGAGGTTATGGTTTAGGTTTATCTATGGTAAAGGCAATTTGTGAAATCCATAACGCAGAGCTAATAATTAAAAATAAAAATGATAAAAAATATGGTCTAATTATTGGGATTAAATTTAAAAAGAAAATTACTTAAATGTTGAAGAAGAAGGTGAGTTTCTGATTTGACATTAAATGTAATATCAAATCGCGCCCCTATAGTTTAAAACTTTACCCAAATACAATTGGATGTACTTGATTCCACTGTTTTTTCTATAAATTTAATTCCTTTTAAACCATCATATACATCAGGATAAATATAACTCGAAACTACCTTTCCCTTTTCAATTTTTTCCCATAATGCATTTGCAAATTCATTATATATATTAGCAAATCCTTCAAGAAAGCCCTCAGGATGACCGGCAGGAATACGAGAAGCATCTTTTGAGATTGCGTATGTCTCAGGACCTGATCTTGATAAAGTTATGCTGGCCTTTCCCAATGTTGAGTATTTAAGATAATTTGGATTTTCTTGATTCCAAGAAATTCCACCCTTCTCTCCGTACACTCTTATAGTTAGACCATTTTCATTGCCTAATGCGACTTGACTAGACCAAATAGAACCTTTGGCGCCACTTTTAAATCTCAGCATAACTTGAGCGTTATCATCAAGCTCTCTCCCCGGAACAAAACTTGTTAGATCTGCTGAT
>Ga0209383_1000224_pt1 | contig 41355 bp, 41 predicted proteins | sample CoawatmetaG02DNA_FD_187510 | JGI IMG/M metagenome (GOLD analysis project Ga0209383, IMG submission 187510) | Marine microbial communities from the West Antarctic Peninsula - Coastal water metaG029-DNA (SPAdes) (version 2) | ecosystem: Environmental > Aquatic > Marine > Coastal ...
CTTTTGCCATAAGTGTAGGGTTGGTAGTAAGACCTTTAATATATTCATACTTAGATAAATCAAACATATCTTGTTTGTTTGCACCGTCCGCAAAGATCTTAATTTTTAAATTATCAATTATTTTATTCATAAATTTCCAATATTTTTTTTATAGCAGAAGTTATACACTTTACAGTATAATTTGCATTGTTTGGTTTTTGTTCATTATAGTTATAGTCTATAAATATTGATTTACACCCACTTATTTCAGCTGCGTCAATATCTCTCCAGCGATCGCCTATCATAAAGCAGCTATTTAGATCAAGATTATAGTCTTTCTTTGCCTCTAAAATCAAACCATTTTTTGGTTTACGGCATGAACAATTGTCTAAGTCAGAGTGGGGGCAGACATAAATTTTATCTAAACAATATTTGTTTTTAATTATAGTGTTAATAACTTCAACAAATTTTTTTGAAATTAATTTCCTCGATATGTCTGGTTGATTAGTTATGACAATCAAAAAATATCCGAATTTTTTTAGCTTTAAAATAAGATCTTCGTCAGCTATAAAATTAATATCTAACTGATTTTTAATTGATTTTGGCTTTCCATTAACTACCGGAGCATTAATTAATACCCCATCTCTATCAAAAAAAATAGCTTTATTCATTATTTATACTTTATTATTTTTCTACTTGTTCCCATTTGGTTTCATTTGTTTTAAGATCTGGATGTGAAACTAGAAGATGCCAGATAACTGACTGAAATGCTTCAGAGTGTGGTGTAACTGAATTACTATTTACCTCTGGTATTACAATACAATTGCTTGAATTATTGGCAGCGTATCCGTCACTTTTACCAACTATAGAAAATACTTTGGCTTCTACCTCTTTTGCATAATTAATTGCACTAATTAGATTGGTGCTTATATTTTTTTCAATGCTCCCCCCTCCTACAGATAATATAAATATTGCATCATTATTTCTTAGCTGGCTAGTTTTTAACCACTCTATAAATATAGTATCCCATCCTTCATCATTTGTTCTGGCAGTTAATTCAGAAACGTTGTCTGTTGGTGCATATGCTTCTATTCCAATTATCTTCCTAAAATCATTTACAGCATGTGAGCAGTTTCCTGCACTACCTCCAACACCAAGAAAAAATAATCTTCCTTTTTTAAGCTTTATATCTTTAATTGAACTAACTAGGCTTTCAATTTGCGAAATATCTAGTTTGTCTATAATTTCTTTTGTTTCTATTAAATGTTTTTTTGAAAAACTCATTTTTAAGTATCTTTCAGTTATATTGCAGGATTTCAGATTTTAAATATTCTTCAGTTTCCCTAATTCCTTCGGGCTTACCAATTTCATAGAATCTTTCTGATACCTCATAGCCTATCATCTTATTTTGCTCAATCAATAGCTTGTATATATTAGATAAGTCTAAAAAATCACTCATAGAGTGTTCTAGAAAAGAATCTTTTTTAAGTAATGAAAGCCCATAATCTATACAATTCATTCTTGGATCATTTAACTCCTTGTCATATAGAACTATTTTATCACCTTTTAAGATAATATTACTATTGTCATATTTATTATTATTTTTATATATTGTCATAACGCTCCTGTATCCATTTGCACTATAAAAATTATAAATTTTATTATAATTTACTGGAAGATACACGTCTCCATACTGTAAAAAAAAAACTTCTTTTAAATATGGAAGAGCTTTTATAATTGCTCCTCCAGTACCTAATAATTTTTCACCATCGATTGAATATGTAATATTCATTTCTAATTCAGTATGGTTATTAATAGTATCTATTATTAATTCATATTTATGACCGAGACACAAATGGACATCATTTATGCCTTGGGATCTTAAATAATTCATTTGATGGATAATAAATGGAGTTCCATTAATATCAATTAGTGACTTTGGAATATTCTTTACAAGCTTGCCTAGACGCGTAGCAAGTCCTCCTGCTAAAATTACTACTTGATGATTCATAAGCTATATTTGCTTAGTGCCCTCAAAATCAAATTGAAACCTTAGCTCTTCTAGGCCTTGTTCTTTTAGTTTCTTTCTTAATAATTTTTTATCCTCTGCATATAGCATTAAAAATCCACCACCACCTGCCCCAACGATTTTTCCACCAGAGGCGCCACTATCCATTGCTATTTCATAGAACTTATCAATCTGATTATTGCTCATTCCATTTGATCTTTTTCTTTTATTTTGCCAGTGCTCATGCATAAGCTTAGAAAATTTCGCTGTATCTCCATCTTCTAAAGATTCTTTAATTTTTATGCCAAGCGCTTTGACTTGATGCATTTTTTGAATCATTTCCTCATCATTAATTTTTGTTTTTTGATCTTGATCAATTAAGACACTTCCTGCATTTCTTGTATAGCCTGTAAAAAAGAGCAGCAGGTTCTCTTCAAGGTCGAAAACTGTTTCTTTACTAATTTGAAGTTTTTTTACTTCAACATTACCATTGGGTGAAAATTCAAAAGTTTTAATGCCTCCGTATGAAGCTATATATTGATCTTGTTTACCAATCGGCTCGCCTAAAATATCTATTTCAATTTCACACGCTGCTTCAGCTAAGTCTTTTTGAGAAATATGCTTTTGATTTGACGCATATAAGCTCTTAATTAAAGCTGTAGTAAAACTTCCCGATGAGCCTAGGCCAGTTCCCGATGGAATATCTGCTAAGGTAGTTATTTCTATTTGATTATCTGATGGTCCATATTTTTTTAAAACTTCTCTAAAAATTGGATGTCGTATTTTGTCAAACTCTAGTTTCTTTTCAATCTCTGAGTATTTAAGATAAATACCTTTTTTAAATGGTCTAATAAGGCTCACATATACATACTTATCTATTGCCGCAGAGATTAGAAAGCCACCAAATTTTGAATAATAAGAAGCTAAATCTGTTCCTCCACCACCTATTGATATTCTCTGAGGACTACGTACTATAATCATAATTATTATCAGTATATATTTTTTCAACAATCTTTAAAGTTTCCATTGCATCATTTAATCCAACACTTGGTCTTTTGTTTTCAATAATTTCATTATAAAATTCATTAATTTCAACTTGCCAAGACATATCTTCCTGATCATAAATCCATTCTTGAATTTTAGGTGGACCCATCTCTGGTAGCATTTTATAGTAAGTAAGTGTCTCAACTCCATAGCTTCCACCCAAACCATCGATTTTTATTTTTCCGTTTTTACCATATATTTCCATTGAAAATAAGTTTTTCCATTCTGTACAACTCACATGTAAAAAAGCTGTTTGTTGACTTGGTGTTTCAAGTATCATAAATCCATTATCCTCAACCTTCATATCCCAAAAGTATGTTTTTGCCGAAGATAAACACTTAGAAAATTCATTTTGAAAAAACCATCTTGATAAATCAATAAGGTGAGAGCCTTGATCTATTATTTCTCCTCCACCAGATATTTCAGGGTTAGCTCTCCATTCTTTTTCATAGCCAATTCTTCCCCCATGTCCATATCTTGCTCTTATAAACATAAGCTCTCCAAGTTTTCCTTCATCAATAATTTTCTTCGCACCTATTATTGCCGGATGATATCTATGATTAAATCCAACATGAACCTTAACATCATTAGCATAAGATAGTTCAATTAGTTCCAATATTTCATTTGAGTTCTTTGCAGCAGGCTTTTCAACAAGTATATGTTTTTTGTGTTTTATGCACTTCTTCATAATCTCAAAACATAAATTATTTGGTGTTGCCACGATGACTATATCAATTTCTTTAACATTAATTAAATCATTCCAATCATTATAAAAAATAGCATTATCTATAACTGAATTTTTTTCACTCGGCTTATTTATGTCAGAGTATGCAATAAGTGTTCCCTTTCCTAAGTTTTTAGCTCTTTTTTGTCCAATCAAACCGAAGCCTATAATTCCAATTTTAAAATTCATTTATCTCCCCAATCAAAATTACGTTCTCTGCCTGTAATTCTTCTTAATGTGTATGCATCTGAATTAATCAGGTCCTTCTTGTATTTTGACCAATTCTCATATTTATCCCACAGCGCACTAATTAATTTGCCTGAGATTCCATCGCTAGCCGATGACGATAAGAAATTAATAAGCTGAATCCCTCTATTAAAACCAGCCCCGCCTGATTCTTTTTGCTTTATTGATTTATTATAGAAATCTTCACCTACATTTTCTCGACCAGATTGTATTAAATCATCTAACATTTTAGTATTTAGTGGGCCTGGCGCTATTGCATTTATATCTATCTTATAATTTTTTAACTCTTGGGATATTGTTTCAACAAATCTTACAATACCGGTCTTTGATACCGCATAAGAGCTGAAGTTTGGCATTGGATTTGTAGCGCCACCACCGGATACTTGAATAATTTTACCTTTATTTTGTTTTTTTAAAATAGGTATGGCATTTTTTATAACTAAAATGGAGCCAAATAAATTGATATTGATTGCCTCTATCCACCGCTCCCAATCGATATCTTCAATATTTCCAATTGGCCCATAAATGCCTGCATTATTTATGATAATATCAATACTTTCAAAATTATCAGTAGCTGCTGAAAATAATTTTTTAACATCATCTTCATGTGATATATCTGCTTTAATTGAAATTATTTTTTGATTTTTATCTAAAGAATTAGTAAATAAATCTTTAAAATTTTCAACTCTTTCTTTATTTCTAGAGCAAACTATTAAATTGGCTCCAAGGTCAATAAAGTTCTTGGCTATAGCTAGCCCAAATCCATCTGTTCCACCAGTTACAATTACTGATTTGTTTTCAAATATTTTTTTCATAGCTGTTTATTACTTTAGCTTCCTAGGCAATAGTATAATATATTTTTATTGCTATTAATTCCATCAATTTTACTCAAGTAACCATTTTGATCTACAATAGTTAATTTCTTAGTTTTTTTTAATATATTTTTAATTATTATATCTTTATATAATACTGAGTTTGTACAAACAATTAACATGTCAACAGATTCAATTGATTCATACATATCGGAATAAAGATTTACTTTATTATTCCAACTTTTTGGCAGTTTAGATACTATGGGATCGAATACATTTAAACTTGCACCTTGTTTTATTAGCTGGTTTCCAACTTCTACAGCCAAAGATCTTCTTAGCGTATTGCTATTTTCTTTATACGATAGCCCCCATAGTACAATTTTTTTTGAACTAAGATTTAAGGTCGTATTTTTAACTTTATTGATTACCCATTTTTTATGATTATTGTTACTCTGCTTGATACTTTTTATTAAATCAATCTTTAGATTATTTTTTTTATACTGAGATGAAAGTAACTTTAAAAATTCAATATCTCTTGCAAGTGTTCCGCCAGCAAATGCTGCTCCTGCAGATAAATATGCTTTATAGCCAATTCTTTCTTCTGATTTTAATCCTTCCTCGACTTCTCTATAATCTGCGCCAACAAGTTCACTTATAGAAGCCAGTTCATTTGCGAATGATATTGATAAAGCTAAAAATGAGTTAATTGCATGCTTACTCATTTCAGCTGATTCTATGCTCATAAATTTAATATCTTTAGTTAATGGAGCTAACAATTTCTTAATTTTATTTTTTAAAATATTATTTCTTATTCCAACTAAGATTCTTTTCTGTTGATAAAAAGCATTTACTGCATTTCCTAGTCTTAAGTTTTCAGGAATGACAATAAAATTAAATCTGTCTTTATATTTAGATTCTAGCTCTCTAACTGTTCCAGCGGGCAATTGAGAGGAGATAATTACAGGAATTGGTTTCGTTATGCGATTCAAAGTCTTAATTATATTTTTTTTAACATAAGAAATATCTGACTTATCTTGATAATTAACTGGTGTATCATAAGTAACCCAGATGTAGTCTAAATTTTTTGGAATTTCATTTGCACTGTCAATAAATCTAAGTCTCTTTTTTTTGAAAGATTTTTTTGCAATTTCATTTAATTTTGGTTCTTGGACTGGAAATATACAGTTGTTTAAGTCTTTAATTAGTTTCTTATCATAATCTAAAGCAACTACATTATTATTTAGCGACGAGAGACAGGTTGCTGTTACACTACCTAAATGCCAAATACCCAATACACATATTTTCATTATTTTATTAGCCAATGATTATTTTTTAAATAATCTAAAGTTGAAATTATACTGTCTTTGATACCCATATCAGCTGACCATCCTAAGTTTCTAATTTTTTTTGTATCAAGGTATATAAATGGATTATCACCTACCCAACCCCGCTCTCCACCAGTATAATTTATTTTTGGATCAATATTTAAATCGTTCAATATCCATTTAATTGAATCATTAACTTCACAATAATCATCTGTACCTAAATTAAAGATATTTATTAAGTCATTAGACTTCTCAAGAGCAAGTTTTACCCCACTGATACAATCTTTTACATGTAAATATGATTTTCTTTGTTTACCATTTCCAAGTACCTCAAGTTCTTTTGGATTTTCTATTAATTTTTTATAAAAATCATAAACATGTCCATGAGAATATCTTGGACCTAAAATTGAAACAAACCTGAATATCCATGATTGAATTTCAAAGCCATTAGAGTAAGAGCTTATAAGTCCTTCAGCAGCTAGTTTTGAAGCTGCATATAATGATGTTTGTATTGGAAAATTTGTATCCTCTGGAGTAGGTATTATTTTACTGTCTCCATATACAGAGCCTGTTGATGAAAAAGCAATTTTTTTTATTCCATTTTCTTTCATTGCTTCAAGGATTTTATAAGTAACAATAGTGTTTTGATTTAAATCTTTAGACGTGTTTTCTAAGCCAAATCTTACATCAGCATTTGCAGATAAATGAATAATTAGTTCACATGATTTAAAAATTTCTGGAAGACTGTTTGAAGTAAATAAATCTTCTTCGATTAATTTAAAGTTCTTGCTGCTAAATGAATTTTCTAAAAAATTTTTTCTTCCAGTTGAGAAATTATCAATTCCAATTACCTCATGCCCATCTAAAATTAATTCATCTAAAAAATTACTTCCAATAAATCCGGCACATCCTGTTATAGCTATTTTCATAATTTTTAATTATTGATTAATGCCTTATTCGCATCTGTAATTGTATCTAAATTTTTTCTATTCTTAATATAAATTAATTTATTCTTTCCAGAAAAATGCGAAATACATTTTAAAAAATATTGATTTAAAAGTGAATAAAATTGTTTAAATAAGATTATATTAAAAAGAATTATGAATAAACAATAAATAGAAAATTTACTCATTTTATTCTGATTAATTTGTTTCTTAAATTGATAAAAGAAATCTTTTTTAGATGATATTTTAAGACTATTTGGAAGTAAATTTTTTGCTAATGCACTACTAAATACTATTTTTTTAATGAATTTGGATCTTTTCCAATTACTGTTAAATGGCGTGTTAGTTAATGCTGAATAGGCATAAATAACCAACGAAAGATCAGATTTCTTATAAAGGTCTTTATTTACTTCTTTAGATATACTCAGTCCATCTTCTATAGCTAAATTAAAGTGTTCATTTGATTTATTTTGGTTTGAATTTTCTTTTTTATCAGATTCTCTATCAGCTATTGCTACCCCAAGACTCTTAGGTGAAGACCCTGTCCAAAAAATTGGTCTATCTACTCTTAAGTAATTTTTTATTGAAAGTGCAATTACTACTCCTGAGTATACATCCGGTGTCATTTCATGGTAAAATTTTCCTTTTGATTTGCTTTTTATTCTATTTATTAAAGATTTTCTTATCATGTTATTTGTATAAAGCTGAGGTAGATCATAGTGTTCTTTTATACTAGAGAATACTTTCAGTAACATAGATTTTGAGCTTAGTAGTTTTTCATTTTTTGATTTATGATAATGTAAAACAATATTTCCAAAGATTTTTTCAGCACCTGGCCAAAAAAAATATGCTCTTTTGAAAGATATCGCTTCTACTTGTGTCCATTTATTTGTTAAATAATCCATATAGTCAAAAAAACCTGGCATAATTCCATCATCATCTCCAATTATAGTAAGCCACTCGCTATCAGCTTGATCAATGCACCACTCATAATGTCCTGCCATAGATAGTTTTTTGGGAGGTGATACTACTTTTAATCTATCATCTTTATAATCTTTAAGCATTTCATACGAACTATCTGTTGAATGATTAATACTAACTACTAGCTGAAAGTTTTTTGAATTTTCTAAAAGTACGCTATCTATAGCATGCTTTAGGTACTTACTACCATTCATTGAAGGAATAACAATTGTATACTTTTTCGACATTATTTATGTATATACGCTTAATTAATAATGTCAGTAGAAATACCTACTACGTATGCAGGATCAAGAGCATTGTTTGGTCTTGCTCCAAAGTTAAGCAATTCTCTGCTTCCATGTTTATCGGCCACTAAATAAGCAAAATCTTTAAGACTGATTTCTTTTCCAGAGCAAACATTAAATGGACCTAAATTATTGCCTAAAACTGCATTAACTATAATTTTTGCGGCAGCTTTTACGTCTAAAAAATCTCTTATCTGAGATCCATCTGATAAATCAGCAATTTCACTATTTATCATCTTATCTTTTAAATATGGATAAAATCTTTTTTTATTTTCACCATCACCATAAAGATAAAATAACCGACACCATAAAAAGTCTAATTTATTTTTAAAAGTTTCTGATAAAATATTGAATAGTGCAACTTTACATGCCGCATATAAGTTTTGAGGATTTAATTTTCTATTAATATCAATTTTAGATTCATTAAAGTCATATTCAAAGCATGTTCCAATTCCTACAAATTTTAATACCTTCCTTTCCTTTGCAGCTTGCGCAAGATTAAGGCTACCGATCAAACATTCTAAATTTTTCTCTGACTCTAAATACTCACCTGGTTCAACAAACCATGCTATGTGAATAACAATATCAATATCTTTTAGATTATCTAACCACCACTCTTTTGACTCAGTAAAGATATTTTTAGAAATTATTATATTTTTTATACGCTTTTTATGAATAGATTTAATTTTATCTGAATTTCTGCAAACAATAGTACACTCCAAGGATCTATCTAAAAGTTCTTTAAGAACTTGTTCTCCAACAAATCCTGTTGCACCAGTTAATAAGATCATTTTTTAATTAAAGGCCAATTGATATCTTTATCTGATAGTTCTTTAATTTCTAATGGCCATTTTATAGAAATCTCATTGTCATCAAACCTTACTCCATTTTCTGATTCAGGTGCATACTCATTACTTACCATATAAAAAACTGACGATAATTCTGTTAAAGTTAAATAGCCATGCAAAAAACCTTTTGGAACATACATCATTGTATGATTCTCATCTGATAGCTCTGCTCCAAACCACTGTCTATATGTTTCTGAATTTTCTCTATAATCTACAATAACATCAAAAATTTTTCCTTGAGTACACCTTACAAGTTTTACCTCACTATTTGGCGCCACTTGTTGATGCATTCCTCTTAAAGTCGCTTTTTTATAATTCATACTAAAGTTACTTTGTACAAAGTTTGTCTCTAAGTTTTTATCTGCGAATAGCTTTTTACAAAATGATCTTGCAAATAACCCTCTTTCATCTTTTATCGGATTCAAATGAATAAGATAGGCGCCTTTTAGTTTTAATTCTTCAAATATCATATCTATCTAATCTATCCAATTCAGATTAGTATCCAATACATTATTTTCAATAAGGTAATTAAGTGAATTTAACCTCATATATTTTGACTTTCTAAATTGAGTATCTTGAAAATTAATGTCTTGTAGTCCTTCATAAATTTCTTTAATAGACTGATCTAAGCTCATAATAGGTTGATAATCTGGTGCAAGCACTTTAAATAGAGAGAAGTCTACTTTGTAAGACCTTTTATCTGGTTGGGCATCAGCATTTATGGCTAAAGTCGTGTTAGGAATATTATCACAAACAGCTTCTGCAAGTTTTTTTACTTGATAATTCCATGATTCAGTTCCAACATTTACACTTACGTATTTACCACCATTATTAATTTTTCTTTTCATGCCCCAATCCATGGCTCTAACCATATCTGAAACATTAATTAACGGTCTCCATGGAGAACCATCACTTAAAATATCAATTCTTCCTGTTGAGACTGCTGAAGCAACAAAATCATTAAGTACAAGGTCCAGCCTTAACCTTGGTGACCATCCACATGCTGTTGCAAACCTAAGGGATGTAACTATAAATTTATCCGTTGCCAGGTCTTTAATTCGATTTTCAACACCGATTTTAGATTTTGCATATGCTGTTAATGGATTTAATTCATCACCTTCTGTTTTAGGATTATCTCCTGCAAATCCATAGACACTACAACTAGAAGCAAATACAAAGTTTTTAACACCAGCTTCTTTTGCTAATTTTGCAAGGTTTATTGATGCTTCTAGATTTATATCATTAGTAACCTGCTCAAATTTATTACCCATCGGATCATTTGATATAGCCGCAAGATGTATAACAGCATCTACACTATCAAATATATTAACTGGTAAAATTCTAACATCTTCCCAATACTGGACATTAAATTTCCTTTCCGGAAACTCATTTTTAACCATTAAATCTTGAACAAAAAAGCCTGTATCAACACCTATAAATTTAAATTCTGGATACTTTTTCTTAAGAACACTTATAACCACTGGTCCTATATAGCCTGAATTTCCTGTTATTAAAATTTTCATCACCAAATTTTCCAAGGGGCTCTATTATTAAGCCACATAGCTTCTAGTTGATTTTTATCTCTCAATGTATCCATTGGTTGCCAAAATTTATTGTGTTTAAAAGCCATTAACTCACCTTTTTTTGCAAGTTGCTCGAGTGGTTCACTTTCCCAGCTTGTTGAATCATCTTTAATATAGTCAATACATTTGGGTGATAGCACGAAAAAACCACCATTAACATGTCCAAATTCACCTTTTGGTTTTTCTGTAAAACCATTAACTGAATTATCATCAATAATTTTTAATGATCCATATCTACCTGGTGGAATAATAGCAGTTATCGTTGCTAGTTTTTTATGATTTATATGAAATTCTAAAAGCTTATTAATATCTACATCAGAAAGCCCATCACCATAAGTAAAGCAAAACATTTTATCTTTCTCTATATACTTTTTGACTTTTTTTAACCTACCTCCAGTTTGAGTCTCCTCACCTGTATCTACTAGGGTTACTTTCCAAGGTTCGACATTTTTTTGGTGTACTGTCATACTATTTTTTGACATATCAAATGTTACATCTGACATATGTAAAAAATAATTAGCAAAATATTCTTTGATTATATAGCCCTTATAACCACAACAAATTATGAAGTTATTTATGCCAAAAGATGAATAATATTTTAATATATGCCAAAGGATAGGTCTACCGCCTATTTCAATCATTGGCTTAGGTCTTATAGTGGTTTCTTCAGATATTCTTGTACCTAGCCCTCCAGCTAATACAACTAAGGACATATTTTTTTTATACTTATCAATCATTTTTTAATTATTACTTATTAGTTTGCGCAAGAATATTTACCCTAAAATTTATTCCTATTAAGGTCAATAAAAAGAGGTAAATTATCACTATGTATGCATTAATAATATTAAGAGGCATAATTGTAAACAACAAAAGTGTGTGACCATTGATAGATATTAAAGGAGTAAAAAATTTTGCAAAATTAAATAACTTCGGTTTATTTGCAATAAAATTGACTAATTTGTACCTATCTCTCATTCTTATTTTTTTACCAATTGATAAAGGATCTTCTTTATTTACTTTATTTATAACTAAATTCACAACATCATGATCTAAGATTGAATAGTACATATAAAGAAATGAGCAGGAAAAAGAAGCTATCCAATAATAAGTATTATCAAAATAAATTGCTATTGATAAAAGAACAGCTGAAAATTTAACTAAGTCACTCATATGATCATATCGAAACAATGTGGTTCTAGTATTCTTAGTCATTCTAGCTAATGTACCATCACAAAAATCAAATAAAATTGAGAGTAACCAAAATAAAATAAAATATTCTATATTCAATTTGATTAAGAAAATACATGCTATTCCACATGCTAATATAGAAAGTAAAGTAATAAAATTTGGTGTAAGTTTAAGCTTCATAAATAAATAACTATAGGGGTAGCTCAATCCATACATAAAACTTAAAACCCAGTTGTTTTTTACCGCTTCTTTATTTGAGTATTTTTCAGAATAAAATTTAAATTTTTTCATCTATTTATTATATTAATAGGTAAATCTTCCGAGATAATTTTTCCATCTGATAAAGTGTACACAATATCACACTCAGAAATAGTTGATAATCTATGTGTAACAATAATAATTGTTTTTTGTCCTTTAAATTCATATATTGATTTCATTATCTCTTTTTCAGTCAATTCATCTAACGAACTTGTTGCCTCATCAAGAATTAAAATTTCTGGATTGTGATATATAGCTCTAGCTATACCTACTCTTTGTCTCTGTCCACCTGATATTCTTGCACCTCTTTCTCCAACAATCGTATCAACATTTTCAGGCAAAGATGAGACAAATTCACTTAATTGAGCAGACTTTATAACACCCTTAATACTATCAATATTTATAGATTTATCATCAATCCCAAAAGCAATATTTTTTAAAAAAGTATCATCTGATAAGTAAATATTCTGAGGAACATACCCTATTTTTTTCTGGTACCCCCCTATATCATTGTAAATATTTAACCCTTTATAATTTACAGTACCTTTTTCTGGCTTTAGTAAGCCTAAAATTACATCTATAAGTGTGCTTTTACCTGAACCACTAGGGCCAATAATACCTATAACAGATCCTCTTTTTATTTTAATATTAATATCATCTAATGTTTTATTTGTTGTTCCATAATGTTTAAAAAAAATATTATTTAAGCTTATAATTTCATCATCTACTTCATCATTATTTAGATGCTTACTTTTAATAACTAAATTAATTTTATCTGCTGAAACGAGTTCTTCATATACAGTATTAATCGCTGGCATCGTAAATCTAACTGAACTAATTGCTGAAATTATTCTATTTATTGAAGGTAAAATTCTAAATGCTGCTGCAGCAAATAATGCACAGTAAGCTATTAACTCTTGAACTGTATAGTTTTGAAAAGTTAAAAAAACGACTAGCAAAAAAAGCATAAGTACTCCAAAAAACTCTATTGCTATCCTTGGAAATTGCTGAAATGTATTTTGTAATCTAGATACATTTACAACTGATTGATTATGTTTTGCAAATTTATTTATAAAATTATTTTTTCTTCCTAATAATATTACATCTTTGATAGCAGATAGCCCTTGTTGTAAATGCTTTAACCTAAGGCCTTCATTGAATTGTCTTTTTTCGCCCCAAGAAGTCCAAAAATTTTTCATGATAGAGTAATATAATGCACCTAAAAATAATGAAGCGGCTAAAATTACTGCAGTGCCAACCGGCTGAACAAAAGCAAGAAGTATAATTATTGCAGAGAATATAAAAATTTCTGTTAAAAGAGCTAAACCTTGAATAAAAATACCATTAGATAATTGCTGAACTTCAAATGTAATATTTCTAATTAATTCTGCTGAGTTTCTTTGTAAATGAAAAATATAAGGTTGATCAAAATAACTTTTGAATATTCTCTCAGAAATATATCCCTGTAAATTAAATGAAAATGAATTTTGTTTCCAAATTAGAAATAAAAGAAATAATGCTTTGATAAAATAAGATAACAATATTGCAGTCATTCCAAAAATTATTAATTCCATTTGACTAAATTGTTTTAAAAAATACATGTAATCTGTTACAATTTGATTATTTAGTAGATCGTCTGGATTTGACAATAATAATAGTGCAGGGAAAATTAGAGCAATACTAAATGTTTCTAGAATTGTTCCAATAATTATTAAAACAAAAATTAGTAGAATTTGATATCTATACTTATCGCCTAAAATATAAAGTATTTTATTTATTAAACTCATAAAGTATTTAATTTTTTAAGAAAATCATTATAAACAATTTTTAAGCCACTTTCTAAGTCAGTTTTATGTGTCCATCCTAATTTTTTTAAAATAGTTGAGTCTAATAATTTTCTATTTGTGCCGTCTGGTTTTGAAACATCTAATTTAATGTTTCCACTAAAACCAATAACTGAAGATATTTTTGTTGCTAATTGATGAATACTTATCTCTTCGCCACTACCTACATTAATTATAGGCGCTAAACCACTATTCCTATTTTCAGCTGCTATTTCACAGTAATCATTATCACCTAAACTTAGTAGGTAAATGCACGCTTCAGCTAAATCATCTGCAAACATGAATTCTCTAAGGGGCTTTCCTGTTCCCCAAATTGTAACCGAGGTAGATTTTTCATTTTTTGCACGATGTATCTTATTAATTAAACCTGGAATTACATGGCTTGTTTCAAGATCATAATTGTCATTTAGTCCATAAAGATTTGTTGGCATGACGGCAATTGATTTCATATTTTTTTTTGATTTGTATTGTCTATTGTAAGACCAAATCATTTCTATCCCAGAAATTTTTGCTATTGCATACGGTCTATTAGTTGGCTCTAAGTAACCATTAAGAAATTCAGATTCAGATATTGGTTGAGAAGCATTTTTTGGATAAATACAACTTGATCCTAGAAATAAAAGTCTCTTTACACCATTATTATTGGCTGCTTCAATAATATTTGATTGAATCATCAAGTTCTTAAAAATAAATTCTGCAGGAAATGTATTATTTGCAACAATTCCACCAACTTTAGCTGCTGACAAAAATACATATTTGATTTTATTATTCTGAAAAAATTTATTAACTTCAGCCTGTTTTGTTAAATCTAGTTCTTCATGGTTTGAAGTTAAAATATTATCTTGATTGATACTGTTACTTAATAATTTTCTTAAAATAGCACTTCCAACCATTCCTGAATGGCCAGCCACATAAATTTTTTCATCTTTGTTTAAATTTTCAAGCATCAAATTATTGATAATATCTATTATTAAAATCCTTGATTTTTAAGTAAGTTATCTTTTTTAGCTTGCTTTAAATCAACTTCTATCATTTCAAGTACTAGTTGATCAAAGGTAATTTTAGGTTCCCACTTAAGTTCTTTTTTTGCTTTACTAGAATCACCTAATAAAAATTCAACTTCTGCAGGTCTATAATATTTAGGATCAACACGTATTATTATATCTCCAATACTTAGATTAGATGATTTAATCTCAAATCTATTTGTATTAATTTCAGCAATATACCCCTCTTCTTCAGTACCTTCACCTCTAAATTTAATTTCTAGACCAAGATAGTGACATGCCTTAAATATATATTCTCTAACACTATAACTATTACCAGTAGAAATTACATAGTCTTTAGGATGTTTTTGTTGAAGCATTAACCATTGCATTTCTACATAATCTTTAGCATGCCCCCAGTCTCTTTTGGCATCTAAGTTTCCCATATATAAACATTCTTGGAGACCATAGTATATATTTGAAATCCCAGCAGATATTTTTTTTGTAACAAATGTTTCTCCTCTTCTAGGAGACTCATGATTAAATAAAATACCATTACAAGCAAATATTCCGTATGATTCTCGATAATTTACACAAATCCAATAGGCATATAGTTTTGCGACTGCATAAGGACTTCTAGGGTAAAATTTTGTAAGTTCATTTTGAGGAGTTTCTTGAACAAGACCATAAAGCTCTGAACTTGAAGCCTGATAAAACTTAGTATTTAAATTAAGATCCTTAATGGCTTCCAGTACTCTTAGTGTACCCAATGCATCAATATCAGCTGTATATTCTGGCATTTCAAAACTTACCGCTACATGACTCTGTGCTCCCAAGTTATATATTTCATCAGGCTTAATTTTATCTAGTAATGATCTGATTGAACTACCATCACTTAAATCTCCATAATGTAAAAAAAAATTTACTTTTTTTTCATGAATATCTTTGTATAAATGATCAATACGAGATGTATTTATTGATGAAGATCTTCTCTTCATACCATGTACCTCATAACCCTTATGGAGTAAAAATTCAGCTAAATAAGAGCCATCTTGGCCTGTAACACCCGTGATAAAAGCTATTGGTTTTTTCATACTTTGGAGAATACCATTTTTAAAAACTAATCATATGTAAAAACTTAGTTTTTTAGAAATAATCATTTATTAAGAAACTGGGCTATTTTTAATAATTTGTTCAGCAAGTCTAAAATCAGACTCAGTATCTATATCAATAGAAAACATTGTATCCATTATATAGGCAAAAGTATTTGATTTTAAAATTATTGAATTTTGATTTTGCATTAAATCAATCTTAACTAAATATAGGGCACCATTAATTCTAAATTTATTTAAACTTTTCATATCACTAGTTTGTAGATTGTTAAATTTTATATATTCTTTAGAATTTTCATCAGTACACAGAAAATTTTTCATTTGATTTATATCAGTTGCTTCAGAAATACTAATTAAACAATCTGCATTATGATTATTATACAATTCAACAGCCTCGTCGATATGGTAACTTTTTCTTAGAGGCGAAGTTGGCTGTAAAAGAATTAAATGTTCATAAAATTTGTTATTTTTTTCTAATTCTTGAATGGAATGATGTACCACTGAAATTGAAGAACTTTTATCTTCAGCTAAATTTTTTGGCCTTTTGAATAACACTGATCCACCAAAAGTTTTACTTATATCTGCTATTTGCTCATCATCAGTAGATATAATAACTTCATCAATATACTTTGAATTCAAAGCTTCAATTATTGTCCATGCTATAAGTGGCTTACCTTTAAAGTCTAAAAGATTTTTATTTTTAAGTCTTTTACTTCCAGATCTGGCGGTAATTAAGGCTAATGTATTACTCTTTAAAATCACAATAATTAGTTTAGGGATTAATATATTTATAAAAAAGCCAAAGGTTTAAATTCAATTTTTTTTTGCCAATACAAGCATGGTATCTGAATAATTATTATTATCTATAATACTCTGTAATTTACCTGTTAATGATTGGATGCCAAAAAAATCATCATCTTCTAATGGTGAGGTTAACAATAAATTAGCAAATAAATCACTAAAGTCTTGGCCAAAAAACCAACCCACTTGGATTTCAAAGCCATAATTGCTTAACATTAGTTCCATAGAATTATCTGAAAAAATATGCAAATGATCAGGTGGATAAATATGTCTATTAGAATTTTGTGGGAAAAAATAATTTAAAAAAGAACTTAAAGAAGGATGCCTTGGAACCTCAATTAGCAAATAACTATTTTTTGGTATGTATTTAGAAACTTTTAAAACTAGGTCTGATGGATCTCTTACATGCTCTAACACATTAATAAACGATACTACTGTAGCATTCTCAAAAATACTATAGTCAAAGCTATCGTTTAATAGCCCCTCATTTACATTTATATCATTATCTTTTGCAAACTTAATAGAATCTATATCAACATCAAATCCAATAGAATTCCATCCATTTTTTTTAGATGCATATACCAGCTCACCAACTCCAGCGCCTATATCAACCCAGGTTTTTTTTTCTTCATCATGTTTTATATTATCATTTACAAAATTAACTTTTGGAATCGCAATAAGATTTACTCTTTTATTAAAGATTTCCTTATCAATATACACTTTAGCTTGTGCAGATTTAATATCTTTTGTAGAGCTATAAAATTCTTCAATTTTTTCTTGAGAAGCTACAAATTTACAAAATAAATGTTCACATGAGCTACATTTAAGATAGTCATATTCAAAAATTGTACAAAAAATTTTATTTCTAGATGAGCTACATATAGGACATTTTGAAATTTCAACAGTAATAGGCTTTTGTTCTTTAGACAGAATTTCTTGCTCTAAAGCAATATCTTTTTTCCATTGAGCATTTCTGTTTAAGCCTTCTAGATTAAAAGATTTTCCATAAATTTTTTTCATTTTTATTCAACGATATTTAAGTTTTATTTTTATAGATTAATTTTTGATAATACAAGATAATATATATATATGAAAAAAATTGTTTTTATTACTGGCACAAGAGCTGATTTTGGCAAGCAGAAACAGATCATAAAAAAGAGTTCTAAGTTAAAAAATTTAGAAGTTAAAATTTTTTGTACTGGTATGCATATGCTAAAAAAATATGGAGAAACTCATATGGAAGTTGATCTTTTAAAAAATATTGAGATATTTAAATTTATTAATCAAAATGACTCGGATCAAATGGACCACATCTTAGCTAAAACAGTATCTGGTCTATCTGATTATATTTCTGAAATGAAGCCAGATTTTATTGTAATACATGGTGATAGAGTGGAGGCCTTAGCTGGTGCAATTGTAGGCTCTTTGAATAATATAAAAACAATTCACATAGAAGGAGGGGAAGTTTCTGGCACTATAGATGAATCAATACGTCACGCCGTTTCAAAACTAAGCCACATACATCTTACATCCACTACAGAAGCATCCGAAAGATTAAAAAACATGGGAGAAAATCCAAATAGTGTATTTACTATAGGATCGCCCGATATAGATATTATGAATTCAAAAGAGTTACCTAGTTTAACTGAAGTAAAAAATTATTATAATATAAATTTTAAAAATTATGGCATACTAATTTATCATCCAGTTACCACTGATACTAAAAATATAGAAAAGTATACTAATATTCTTATTAAAACTCTTATAAAATCAAAGAAAAATTACGTTGTAATTTTTCCAAATAATGATCCTGGGAATAAGATAATTATAAAAAAATATAATGAAATTTTAAAAAATAATAGAAAATTTATAGTTTTTCCATCAATGCGTTTTGAGTATTTTTTAACCTTGTTAAAAAATTCATCTCTTATAATAGGTAACTCAAGTGTTGGAATAAGAGAATCAGCTCATTATGGGGTAGGATCTATTGATATTGGCTCTAGACAAAATTCCAGACAAAGATGTTCTAGTGTAATTAATGTAAAATACAATTCAAAAAAAATTATTACTTTTATTAATGAAATGTATTCTAAAAAATTCAAGCCGAATAAATTATATGGTGATGGGATGAGTTCAGCAAAATTTTTAGAGCTAGTTAAGAACAATAAATTTGATAAAGTAAAAATACAGAAAGTATTTTTTAATAAATAGCTAAAAAATTAAATTATATCTAATTTTTTTATTTGACTTCCGGCTTTAATATCTTTTTTAGCATTTTGATTAAGTAATTCATGGAAATTATCTGCACCAAAATCTCCTGTTCCGGGTCTTTTAAGCCATATGTTTGACTCACTAAGTTTTTCGCCTTTTTCTATATCTTTTATTGCAACCACTGATGCAAAAGCAAATTTTATAGTAGACTCCTCTTCTTTTATTGGGCCTTTATGCTCACCTCTTGCTAAAAATATTGTCTTAGATCCTCTAATTAAGTCTTTTAGATCGGCAGGATCCATAGAACAAATGATGTCTGGTCCTTTACGCTTTTTTGTATCTGTAAAATGCTTTTCAATAATTGAACATCCTAAAGCTACACCCCCAAGGCAAGTATAATTGTCTATAGTATGATCTGATAAGCCAATAACAGCATTTGGAAAGTTGTTCCTTAATATATTTATAGCGTCTAATCTAACTAATTCTGGAGGAGTTGGATAAACGTTTGTACAATGAAGAAGTGCATAAGGAACTTTATGTTTTTCTACAATTGAAACTGTTTTATAAATAGAATCAATAGAATTCATTCCTGTGCTGATAATTAGAGGTTTTTTAAAACTTGCTATATAATTTACGAGTGGATAATTGTTGCATTCACCAGAACCAATTTTAAATGCGGGAATGTCAAACTTTACTAATCTATCAACTGCCATTCTTGAAAACGGTGTGCTGATGAAAATTCTTTTTTTAGATATGATGTGTTGCATTAATTTCATTTCATCCTCTTCATTAAGTGCACATTCCTCCATTATTTCATATATAGAAATATCTGCATTACCTGGAATTATTTTTCTAGCTTCAGGAGACATTTCATCTTCAACAATATGTGTTTGATGTTTTATGATTTCTGCACCAGCTAAAATAGCTGCATCTGCCATTTCAATGGCAGTTTCTAAAGAGCCATTGTGATTAATTCCAATTTCAGCTATTACAACCGGCTCAAAATTTTGTCCAATTTTACGATTTCCTATTTGAATTTCTTTTTTCATTTAACCATTTTTTTATTATCTATCTATCTTTTATTAATTAGTACATAAAAATTAATGTTACTTCACTCATTTTGACCAAAATTAAATTCATTACAATCATATCTTGGTAATTCAAATATAGAGTTACATATATTTTCTTTAATAATATTTTTACTTTCAACACTAAAAGCAAAATTAAAATTATTTTTTTTTAGAATATCTATTGTATCAAAGTTATAAGAATGAGATCCACCATAAGGAAAGCACATTGTTTTATATTTTTGGTCAACAAGACTTTCTAAATAACTACTAGAAACTAAAATCTCTTTTTCTTGATCCTCTCTTTCTAGAGTGCTTAGTACTGGATGATTGACTGTATGAGAGCCAATAATCATACCATTTTTTGACATATCTTTTATTTCAAAATTATTTAAGTATATATCCTTAACTTTATAATTAATGTCATAACTTGTATATAATTTATTTATTATTAATGATTTATATTTTATAGATAAAAAATAATTTAATAATTTTTTTATAGTTTCTAGCTCAATACTATTTTTTTGATTTAGATAAAGCTTGTTATTAAAATCTTCAATTCTACTTTTAACGATCATTCTTTCATCAATTAGACTAAGTAAATCTTTTAATATTTTTTTTTCTGAAATTTTGCTGCATATTAAATGGATTTTGTGAACATCTAATATTTTATCCTGTGAAAGTGGAGCGGTGGGTATATAAAAAATACCAAATAAATTTCTTTTTTTTAATTCTTTATATACATAATCATAATGATCCTTTAAGCCATCATCAAATGTAAGTAAGATTTTATTTTTCTTATCTGGTATAATCCCATTATATATAAGTTCACCAAATTCCTCATGTGTTGCAAATCCATATTTGCTCTCAAAATAATCTAATTGTTTTTTAAATTTATTAATATCAAGGTAGCGAAAATTAAATAAAAAATTTTCTTTGGGTCTAACATAGTGATACATTATGGCTTTCATACAGTTAACACTTTAAAGCCTTATTTTTAACAATGTATGGATCATTTTTTTTATTTTTGTTATTTAATAAATAGCTTTGAATTTTTTTTTTGCTTAGGTTTGCATATAACTTATTACATGCCTCAGCGTTAAAATCTTTTTCATAAAATACCTTGCTTATTGAACTAGGCTGAACTTCGTCTTTCAAATCCAAAAATTTTACAATAATATCTGCATACGTTGCTGACATTTTTTTAATAATTCTGTTTCCAACAGTATGCGGTGTGTCATTATACATTAATTTTTCTCTAAACTGATGTATAATATTACCTGTATCTATGCCTTCATCAATATACATAAAAGTTGCACCAAGCATATTAAATTGATCAAGTATTATAGGCCAAACATTAGTTCCACTTCCACGATAATATGGCGATAGTCCCAAGTGTACATTTAAAAATCTATTTTTAAAGAATTTTATTAAATCAGATTTTATTAAAGACGATCCATAACAAATTAATAAATCTGGATTTATTTTTTTAATCTCATTAACAATTTCATTATCATTAATACTACCTTTTGGTATAACAACGTAATTCGATTTATCTAAGTTTTCATTTACATATTTTGAAAAAAAAGATATTTCACTCTCCTTTCTTAAACGAATATGTTTTTTTTCAATTTCACTAGATTCTAATCTTGACAAAGTTCTTTTTTCTAAGCTTTTATCATCACTCTCAGAGTAAGTTTTCAAGACATCAAATCTAGAGTCATCTGCTAGGTACATTCTAAAATAAATATGTCTTAACTCATTTCCTGTTAAGATTATGATTTTGTTCTTTTTCAAAATAAAAAATAACTATTGATTTAAATTATATTAGGAATATACACATTATTCTAGAATTTGTATAAAAAATAAATGAAATCTGATCCAACTCTTACAAAAAAACTACCATCTGAAGTTGTATATTGTAAAAAGTGTGTTATTTCAAATCAACGTCCAAGCTCTGTAGTAGAATTTAAATCTAATATTGGTGACGCCAAACCCCTTATAGCATTTAATAAAGATGGTGTATGTTCTGCTTGTGAATTTCATTCTGAAAAAGAAATAAATATTGATTGGGAAAATAGAGAGAAAAATTTAAGAATTTTATTAGATAGATTTAGAAAAAAAGATGGCGGATATGATATTGTTATCCCTGGTAGTGGTGGAAAAGATAGTGCTTTTACTGCACATATATTAAAATATAAATATGGAATGAATCCATTAACTGTCACTTGGGCTCCTCATTTGTATACTGATATTGGCTGGAAAAATTTTGATAATTGGATAAAAGTAGGAGGCTTTGATAACTTACTTTTTACTCCGAACGCTAGAGTCCATTCAGTGCTATCATCAATTGCATTTAAAAATCTTTTGCACCCTTTCCAACCATTTATTATTGGTCAAAAAATTATTGGTCCACTATTTGCAAAAAAATTTAATGTAAAACTTATTATGTATGGAGAGAATCAAGCTGAATATGGAAATTTAATTGATGAAAATAAAACTCCTAAAATGGACAGCCAATTTTTTTCTGTACTAAGCAAAGAGGAAATGCTTTTTGGTGGAATACCCATGAAAGAAATCATGAAAGAATATAATTTCTCTCTCGGAGATTTTGAGCCATATATACCTCCTTCTGCTAAAGATCTAGATAATTCGGGAATTGAAATGCACTATCTAGGTTACTATTTGAAATGGGATCCACAAGAAATGTTTTACTACGCTTCTGAAAATACTGGTTTTTCTGCAAACACCGAAAGAACACAAGGTTCATACTCTAAATACATAGGAATTGATGATAAAATGGATACCTTTCATTGGTTTACTACTCTTATTAAGTTTGGAATTGGAAGAGCTACATATGATGCTGCGCAAGAAATACGCAATGATAAGATAACCAGAGAAGAAGGTATTGCGCTTATTAAAAAATATGATACTGAATTTCCACATTTGTTTTTTGAGGATTTTTTAAAGTATCTTCAAATTGATGAGGATTTTTTTTGGAAAACAGTTGATACTTTTAGGCCTAGTCATCTTTGGAAAAAAGAAAATAATGAATGGAAATTAAAAAATCCTATATGGCTACAAACTAAATAATTAATGAGAAATATAAGATTAATTGCTAAATTAGAGATAAAACCACCTAACTTAGTAAAAGGTATTCAATTTGAAGGATTAAGAAAGATTGGTGATCCAAACGAATTTGCAAAAAAATATTATAATGACGGTGCGGATGAGATTATCTATGATGATATTGTTGCGAGTCTTTATGAAAGAAATTCATTAGAAAAAATTATTGAAGAAACTTCAAAAAATTTATTTATTCCAATTACAGTTAGTGGTGGAATTAGATCAGTTGAAAACATAAATTCTGCTCTGAGATCTGGAGCTGACAAAGTTGCAATAAATACAGCTGCTATTAAGGATTCATCTATTATCAAAAAAATGTCAGATAGATTTGGAAGTAGTACAATAGTTTTATCTCTTCAAGCAAAAAAAGTTGGTAACTCTTGGGAAGCTTATTATGACAATGGTCGAGAAAGAAGTTTTTTAAACGCTATAGACTGGGCTAAGTGTGCAGAAGATAATGGAATTGGTGAAATATTAGTAACTTCGATTGATAATGATGGAGTTGCTAGAGGTTTTGACATAGATTTAGTAAACACAGTTATGAAAAATGTAAATGTACCAGTTATTGCCTCTGGTGGGATGGGTAAATTAGACGATATTGATAATTTAATTTCTAGTACGTCAGTTGATGCAATTGCCTTTGCAAGATGTCTGCATTATAACCAATTAACTATAAGTCAAATAAGAGATTTTTGTATTTCAAAAAAACATCCAATTCGAAGAATAAAAAATATTTAATTAATAAATATGAAAAATATTAAAAATGTTACTATCATAGATTATGGTATGGGAAATATTGCTAGTATTGAAAGAGCCTTTCAAGCTATAGGATCAGCTACAACTGTTACTTTAGATCATAAAATAATTGAGAATTCTGATAGAATTATAATCCCAGGAGTAGGTAGCTTTGGGGATAGCATGAGTGAATTAAATAAACATGATTTAATTGAGCCTATCAAAAATTTTGTTAAAACTGGAAAGCCCCTGCTAGGTATATGTCTTGGAATGCAAATATTATTTGAAAGTAGTAAGGAAAAAGGTAATCATCAAGGGCTTGGACTTATTGAAGGGAAAGTTCAAAGAATACCATGTGATTATAATCATATTACAAATTATAGAAAAATTCCGCATATAGGATGGAATACAATTATACCTGATACAGAAGACTGGAATAGTAAAATTTTTTTTAAAATTCCTCAGAATGAATTTTTTTATTTTGTGCATTCTTATATGTGTATTTTAGATAATAATAAATATAGAATTGCCTACTCTAAATATAAAGAGTGTGTAATTACATCAGCAATCCAAAACAATAATATTATTGGCTTACAATTTCATCCTGAGAAAAGTGGAAAATTTGGCTTAAAAGTATTAGAAAATTTTATCAATTTTTTCTAAAATTGGTTGCGGGGGTAGGATTTGAACCTACGACCTTCAGGTTATGAGCCTGACGAGCTACCAGACTGCTCCACCCCGCGATAAAAATAGCTTATAAAAAAGCGTACAAAATTATTAGTATCTTATTTTACTATATAATCAATGCTTAATAAATATTAATAATTACCAGGAATCTTTATTAGAACATGTTATTTAAGTTATTTTTGATTTAAATAAAAAATCCTAATATTTATTTATTAAAAAATTTTAGATAGATATATACGTAAAGAAATACTACTAATTTGAAAGTTTTATTAAAAAATTTTCAAGTTTTTGGTCTTCAATAAAATTATCTAGCAGAAAACTTTTGCGAGCTTTAATAGTTTCTTTTTTATTCCACCAAGTATTGGGATCATTAATAATACTTTTTAGAAAATTTCCTGCTTGCTCTGAATCAATGTGTACAATATTAACGCTAATAAGTTCATCAAAGAAACCTTGATATTTTTTATCTAATTTATAAGCATTTTTATTCCATAGAATTATAGTTGGTGTATCAGAAACTAATGCTTGCAACCAAGAAGTAGATAAATAATTAATAATTAAAATTTTTGCACGAGCTAATAAAATGTCCGCTTTAATTGACTTTCTGTTGTCAACAAATAAAAATTTATCAATGTACTCTGGAAATACATCTTCATCACTTAAGCTATATTCTTCATAGTATGAGCTATCAGTATGAGGATGTGATCTAAAATAAATTTTATTTAAAATATTATCCCCAACTGTATCAAAAAATAATTTATTCATTTTGATATAAGTCTCAATATTAGCTGAACCGCTTTCTCCATGTGAATATTCAATATGAGTCATTTTTGATTGACAGTAAGATGTTATATACAAAACTGGGATATCTACTTTATTTTTATTTTGTGAAATTTTCCAATTAAATAAACTTCCCATAGGTATTATTTTATTGTTGGATTTATTTGTCCAGCCAAGACTTAAATATTTATCACATAAATTTGTAAAAAACCATATGTGATTACCATACCATTGTTGTTGAAGAAAGTTATGCTCATTCATAATGTACTTTACCTTTTTTGCCTTTGCTTCAGATATTAGAAATTGGGTAGTTTCTAATGAAGTTTCACTTACAATGAACTTTAAATTATAATTTTTAATTAAAAACTCATTAATTAAATCCTTTCTAAAATTGTAATTTTCCAACCAAGACTTAGGTAGTAACATTTTTAAAGTTTGAAAAAAATATTTATCATATGGACTTAGGTTTTTATCTATTGAATCAAACAATATTTCTCTATTGTTTAGATCAGGTTGACAAGAGGTATGAGAAATTGAAAAATTATTTATAAATTGAATTTTTCCTAAGCTTTTAAGCATTAATTTTAAATATTTATGAGGTTGAAATATTGTTTCAATAAGTAAAACTTTGGGTTTAATAATTCTGCTAAATATATCTCTAGTAATTCTTAACAATAAACTAATGAATAGATTATTTATTTTTTTTGAGATTATTCTTTCAAATAGGTTTAAATCTGTTTTAATATAACTCGTTTTTAATTTATTAATTTTTTTATATTCATGAAAATTAAAATTATGGTTTTCTTGAAATAGTTGAAAATATTCTGCAACTAACTGCTCGTAACCAGAATTAGAAAACTGAATTATGGACCTATAATCTTCAGTTATTTCTGGAACTTGAAAACAATTTTTGTTTAATAGATTGATCGAGTAATCAGTGTTTTCTAATGTTTGAAAAAAATTGTAAATGTATCTTGTATGATGAATGTGCATCAAAACAAATAAGCCTATAATTCGCTCCCAGTATATTTGAGGCTTACTAATTTTATGATAATTATTTAAACGATTAGATATAATTAAAACGTATTTATCATATTTTTGTCTTTGAATAAGAATCTCATCTTTAAAAAATTCTTTCTGATAATAATTATTTTTAATTAAACTTATTTTTTTTTTAGTGAATTTAGATAATTTATATTTATAAAATATATTTTCTAATATTATCTCATCTGAACTATCAATTATTGCCTCTTTTTCAGCAGATAACATTAGTTGAGGTAAATTTTTTAACATTTTATTTTGTTTATAGCGTTGAAAGATTATTTTCTTTTAAAGCATTGATATAATTATTAACATTTTCATCATTAGTAATTTTACATAATTTTTCTTTTGATCGAGTATTATACCCTTCAAAAGTAAATTTATCCAAAGCATGTAAATATAAAAAGATATCATCCTTATCAATTTCAAAAGCTGTGCTACTTATTTTATTTAAAGCTTCTTCACATTGTTTTTTATTAAAAATTCTAAATACATTTGGAGCATATTGATAAAATCTATAACCAAACATAAGTACTGGTTTTTTTCTGAGAAATGATTCCCAGCCAACAGAGCCAGTAGCTGTTGCAACAGCTATTGAGTTATCAATTAGATCATAAGTACTTAATTCAGGATTACATAAAACAATGTTTGAGTACGAAGTGATTTTTTTATAGAATTTTCTATTTCTATTATAGCTTATTCTCGGATGTTCTTTAACATAAAGCAAAGTGTCTTCAGGTAAAGATTTTGATAAGGTGTCAATAATCAGAAGTTGATTTGAAAATTTTTCTGCTAATGGCGATGTGCTTAATTCGGGTTGATAATGTAGTGCTAGATATACATATTTTTTTTTAAAATCTAAATTAGAACTGCATAGTGATAAATAAAAGTCGTAATCAGAAAGATATATTTTACTTTTATTAATTAAAAATAATAAAACTCGATTTATAAATGGAAATAATTTTTTTAATAATTTTATAACAATACTGAAAATTGTTTTAATTTTTAAGATCTTATATTTTTTGTCATATTTAACTTGTTGTGAAATATTTTTTAATAATTCATTGAAGTTAGTATTTATAAAGAAAAGTGCTTGTTTGAAAAAATTTTCTTCTTTTGTTTTTTGTGTAAATTGTTTTAACTCGTTAGATTTTTTTTGCATATCAAAATAATAATTTTCTATTCTGGTACTTAATTGGATATTAATTTTTTTTTCATTTTTCTTTAATTCAAGAAACTTATTGTGTATATCAATACCTACTTTTTCGATATTTTCCAATATATGCATTGCAAGATGTCTATGTGGTCGTGTAGGTAATTCCTGAAACATAATAGTCCTTATTTTACGATACCTACATATTGTATAAATGATATAATCAAAACCCTCATGCGGAATATTGTCACTTATAAATAAGCTTATATTTTCTTTTTTAATAATATAATCCCAAAATCTCAATTGATTTAAAAAAAAAAATTCTCTTTCCTTATAAGTCATTTTAAAATTAACTCTTGATAGCATATCTATTACAATCATTTTTTCTTTTTTAATACTTGCTAGTAAGTTTTTATCAATTACAGGTATTTTGTCCCAATCTATATATTTAAAACATTCTCCAAATTTAAATAAATTATAGTCATAATTTATTTCATCTCCTGGTTTTACATTTATTGTGATGTATCTGTCGACATTAAATTCTTTAATAAAATTTTCTATAAAATGATTATTAACATGATAGTGAAAACCACAGAAAAGAACTTTGGAAAATATATAGTTATCAATTAACATTATTTATACTTAAAATAATTCATGTACCAATCAACAAAATTTTTAATGCCTATTGATATATTGGTTTTATTAATTTCTCCTATATCACGATTAAATTTTGAATTATCAGAGAGAGTATCAATTACATCTCCTGGTTGAGGATCTACAAACTCTTTTATAGCATTTGTATTTGTATATTTTTCAATAAGTTCAATATATTTCATTAAACTTACAGATTCATTATTGCCAATATTATATAACTTATAAGGGGCATTACTTGAGTCAGAGTTAGGATTATTACTATTCCAACTTAAATCTGGTGATGCAATTTTATCGTTTGCTTTTATTACAGCGTCTACAATGTCATTAACATATGTAAAATCTCTAGTTTGCTTACCATGATTAAAGATTCTAATTGGCTTACCTTCTAAAATATTTTTAGTAAAAATAAATAAAGCCATATCTGGTCGTGTCCATGGTCCATAAACTGTAAAAAACCTAAGGCCTGTTGTTGGAAGTTTAAATAGGTGACTATAAGTATGAGCCATTAATTCATTAGACCTTTTTGAAGCTGCATAAAATTGTAATGGATGATCTGCACTTTTCTCAGATTGGTAGGGTAGCTTTGTGTTTGCACCATATACACTGCTGGTACTTGCGTAAGTTAAGTGTTCTTGGTTGCCATAACGACAAGCTTCTAAAATATTAGTAAAGGCGACAATATTATTTTGCACATAAGATAATGGATTTTCTAAAGAATATCTTACTCCTGGTGTAGCAGCTAGATGTATAACTCTTTTAAAATCATTCTCACTAAAAATTTTTTCAACATCTATTTTTTCAGATAAATCATTCTTACAAAAAGTGAAAAGATTGCAATTTTTATCATATTGTAATTGTTTAAGCCTATTTTTTTTTAATGTAACATCATAATATTCATTTATACTATCTACACCGATTACCGTATCACCTCTTTCAATAAGTGCTTTTACTAGGTGGAATCCTATAAAGCCAGCGCAACCTGTCACTAAAATTTTCATTTACAGTTGCTCCTTAAAATATTTTTTTGCTAGATTAAAATCTTCTTTGGTATCTATATTGACTATTCTATCTTTAATAATTAAATATCCAGATTTTTTAGGTAGTATTTTTTTATATTTATAGATAGCATCAAATGAATAAAAATATGCTACCCCATTACGAATATAGGTATCTTCTAAATTTTGCCGGCTAGTAAATTGACTTCCATTTGGGTGATGATATTTTAATATATCATCATCTAAAACTAATTGCTTAATTGAGTTAAATTTTCTATCTATTTGAGAAACAGTCCATAAAGCATCATAATTATTTTTCTTAACTTTATTAAAACATTGAATTAAATGTTTTGAAGTTCTTAGAGGAGAAGTTGGCTGAAGAACACAAACAAAATCATATTTTTTTTTTAAAATCTTTGAGTATCTTTTCATCTCATACTGAATTACCTCTAGGTCTGTGGTGTTTTTTCTTGCTAATTTTTTAGGTCTTAAATATTCAGAATTTGAAACTAGTTTCTTTACATGTTTTAAATAATTTAATGAATCAGTACTTACAACGATATCTTCAAAAATTTTTGATTTATTAGCTACTATGCATGCTATTTCAATAAGTGATTTCCCTTTTATTTTTTTTATATTCTTATCCTTTAGACCTTGACTACCTGACCTAGCTGGAATGATGCATAAAATATTTATCATAATGAGTTATTTTATAAAACTGAAATAGATTGCAAAATAATATACTTAATGCATTATAGCTAATCTTTTATAAAAAATTTAACCTTACATTATCATTATGAATAAAAATAAAATTACATTAATTGCAGAAATTGGCTGGAATCATATGGGTAATATGAAAATAGCTGAAAAAATGATCAAAGAAGCAAAAAAATCTGGTGCAGATTATGCTAAATTCCAGACCTGGAGTGTAAATAACCTAACTTCTGGGCCTTGGGATGAAGATGGAAGAAGACAAATATATGAAAAAGCTGAACTAAAATTTAATCATTACCAAAAATTAATAAAAATTTGTAAGAAAAATAAGATTAAGTTCTTAACAAGTTTATTCAGTACTTCTGATTATGAAATTATAAAGAGCTTTAAATTTGATAGTATAAAAATACCTTCACCAGAAAATAGGAATACTCTTCTAATTAAGTTTTGTGATAAAAAATTTAAAAAATTATATTTATCAACTGGAGCAGCTAAAGTCAGTGAAATAAGAAAAAGCTTAGAGCTAATAAAAAATAAATCAAAGACACATATAATGCATTGTGTGTCTTCATATCCTTGTGAAGACAAGATAGTAAATCTTGATAGAATAAATGATTTAGCAAAATTATCTAAAAATATTGGACTAAGTGATCATACACCAGATATTTTAAGTTCACTTTTTTCTCTACCTTATGGGGTTAGTGTAATAGAGAAACATTTTACTATTGATAATGATTTACCTGGACGTGACAATAAATTTGCTATTTTACCAGCAGAACTAGCAAAACTTAGAGAGGGCTGTGATAGGTACGTTTCAATGATAATAAAAAATAAGGGCTTACTTAAAAGTGATCAGGAAATAAGAAAAGTATATTCAGGCAGATGGGGTCAATAAAAGGAAATAAAGTTTTATCTTTAGAATCATTCTTGTGTGAGGGTGAATTTGGATCAGGTAAATACTATGGATATAATAATAAGAAAATTATAAGTCTTGTAAGAATAAAAACAAAAAATAAAACTATAGGATATGGAGAAAGTTTAGTCGGTATCTATTCTCCTGAATTATTTCAAATAAATATTATTTATTTGTCTAGGTATTTTGTTAATAAAAATGCTGAAGAGTGTTTAAAAGTTATTGAGTTACTTCAAAAAAATAAGTTTTTTTTAATTAATGGTGTAATTAAATCATTGTTAGCAGCAATTGAAATTGCATTAATTGACATTTTTTCTAGAGAAAATAACCTTACTTTAGCAAAGGCTATAGCTTATTTATATAAACTAAATAAATATGACATATTTAACAATAATGATTTAGTAAGCCTGTATTCCAGTGCTGGCTCAATTAATAGCAACATTAAAGATTTAGAATCAGATGCTAAAAAGTCTAAAAAACTTAATATCGAACGCATAAAAATACGTATAGATAGTCAAAAACCATACTTAAATAAAATTAAGTGCATGACAAGCAATATCAATGAGCTTGCAGTTGATATGATTGCAAATTCATATCCTAAAAATACTAATATAAAGAAGATTGAAAAATTTCTAGAGGATACCCATGAATATGATTTTTTATGGATTGAAGAACCTTTGATTGTGGAAAAGCTACATTATTTTAAAAAATTAAAAAAACAATTTAATAAAATTAAATTTTCATATGGGGAAAATTTTAATTCTTCTTATGATTTTATAAATCTAATTGAATCTTTTAGATTTAATTATATTAATCCTGATATCTCCCATATAACTATTCAAGATTTTCTAAATATAGTTAACTTATTGAAAAATAAGAATTCAAAAAGTAAAAAAATTATTTTACATTGTTGGGGTGGTGTAATTAATTTAAATATGAGTTTAGTATTGGCGTCATTACTAAAAGACTATATTAAATATGTGGAGTTTCCGATTGCTGATTTTTCTCTAAATGAAAAATATATTAGTGAATGTAATATTAAAAAATCTACATTAATAATAAATGATCAAATTATAGGTAACCCCGACTACTTCATAAATAGCAGTAAAATAAAAAAAATCAAAAAAAAATCAGTGTTTAATTTTGACTAATAAAATATATATCACTTCCGACTTTTCTTCTAGCTTATGGATGTTTAATTTAAGCTTGGCCGAAATTAAAAAAATTAAAAAGCAATTTCCACAAATTGAACTCATATTAATAAATGTAGATAATAAAAGACTTAATATAAATGATAAAACTATAATTTATTGGGGTACAAGAATAAATTCCACTATCTTAAAGAAATTACCTAAACTTAAGTGGATACATTTTGGAAGTGTTGGAACTGATAAAATTAGACTTAATGATTTAAAAAATAAAAAATTAATTATTACGAATAGTCAAAATATAAACACATACTCTATTACTAATTTAATTTTAATGTATCTTTTTGATATAAATAGGAAAATACTAATTAATAAGAAGCCCTTCTCTTCAAGGAAAGAATATGAAAAACAATTTCATCTTACTAAAGATATAGAACATTCAAAAATATTAATATGTGGTTACGGTAATATTTCTAAATCATTAATTAAGATTTTTGATAAGTTAAATTTAAATTATGAAATACTCTCAAATCAAGAAATTAAATCAAAAAAAATTAAATTCCATAAGTACAAAAACCTTAGTAATATTATACAAAACTACGACATTATTATAAATAATCTTTCATCAAATATTGAAACTCAAGAAATATTTAATAATGATATATTCAATAAAATACGAATTGATGCATCTATAATTAGTATAGGTAGGTTGAATGTATTCAAGACTTCCGACCTTAATAAATTTTTTAGAAAAAATTCAAATGCGTCTCTTTATATCGATTTGCCAGAAAAAGAAATTTCTCAAAAAGGTTTACTTGGAATGAACAAGTTGGATAATGTCTATATTAGCCCCCACATAGGAGGATATTCGAAATCCTATTGGGATAATGAAGTTCAATTATTTATTAGAAACCTTAAATTGTTTTTAAGTAACAAAAGGTTGATAAATATTGTAAATCAAAATAAAAGAAATTTCTCATGATAGAAACGCTGATTATTATTAGAACGAAAAATGAAGATAGATGGATAAAGCATACTATTGAAAAAATAAATACTCAAACATATAAAAAATTCAAAATTGTAGTTGTTGATAATTACAGTATCGATAGAACAGTTGAGATTGTTAAGCAATATAAAATACCTATTTTAAAAATAAAAAAATTTATTCCTGGTAAAGCAATCAATATTGCTTATAAAAAAATTCCATGCAAATTTATTGTATGTTTATCAGCACACTGCATTCCTGAAAATAACAAATGGTTACAAAATTTAATAAAGAATTTCAAAAATAAAAAAACTGTCGCTGTATATGGAAAGCAACTACCCATCTTTAATACTTCAGATGCAAACTATAGAGATCTAAAGATTGTTTTTGGTAATGACAAAAGAATTCAAAAAAAAGATTATTTTTTTCACAATGCAAATTCAGCAATAAGAACAAAAGTATTAAAAAAATATCCATTTAGTGAAAAAGCAACAAATATTGAAGATAGACTATGGGCAAAAGAAATTCTCGATTTAAACAAATTTCAAATAATCTATGAACCTAAGGCTTCGGTTTATCATCATCATGGCCTTCATCAGAATAATAATAAAAAAAGATTAAATGGGGTAGTTAATATAATGAAAGGTATTGAAACTGAGAATTTAGTGCCTGATGAACTCGTGTCTAATAATCAAAAAATATTTGCTTGCTTAATAGGAGGCACAAATAAGAAAATTACGAATAATTATAAAAAGATAAACAATGAATTAATAAAGAAACTTAATGATGACCCGAGAATTCAAAAAGTATTTGTTGTTGTCGATAGCAATACTATAAAAGAATTAAAGGAATTAAATTCAGATAAATTTTTTATTATTAAGAGAAATAAATATCTAAATGAAGCAAGTATTAATAGTATCCTAAAATTTTTTTATACACGTTTAAAAAGATATAATATTGACTATTTAGCATATTTTAATTTAGATTATATAAATAGACCTAAAAATTTTCTTAATGATCTAGTTTCAGCTTCAACAAAAGACTTTCATAATATTACAACATACGCTGAAAAATTTAATAATGTATGGTATGAAGAAAAGAAAAGTATAATTAAAAAAACTGATCAACTGGGTAATAAAAAAGATATTGGAAATTATTACCATTCATTATATGGTGTAGGGAGTATTTTCTTTTATAATAGTCTTAAAAATTTAAACTTTGAAAAAAATACTACTTTTTTGATAAATACAAACAATCCGAAGTACAGCCTTAGATTTTCACAAATAGACAATGCCTGATACAAATATAGATATTAAAAGAAAGAAAAACTTAGTTTTACTTTTCAATGTACTTAGTCACTTTAACATTTCTGACTTAACAGCTAATCATGCATCTGCAATGTCTAGTGATGAACAATCTTTTTTTATTAATCAACATAAATTTCTTTTCTCAGAAATAACATCAAACAATCTTATAAAAATAGATGCAAATAACCCTGATAATAATAAACTAATAAAGATTAACAGGGCGGGGTATTACATACATAAATACTTACATCTATCAATAGCGAAGCCAAATTATATTTTGCACACGCACTCTGAAAATGCTGTGGCTATTTCCTGTCTTAAGAACGGTTTTAGTACAAAATTAAATCAATCTAGTATGAGGTTTTACAATGCCGTTAAATACTTTGATTATAATGGAATGGTTGTAGATGATAAAGAAGGGAAAAAATTAGCAAAACTAGTGAATAGTAAAACTAGATTAATAATTCTTAAAAATCATGGAATAATAGTGATGGCTCCAACTGTTGAAGAGTTATTTCATTTAACATTTCATTTTGAAAAATGTGCATCAATACAACTTAAAATAATAAACAGTGGAGAGAAAATAGTTAATGTAAATAATTCTGTTGCGCAAAAAACTTATAATGACCACAATTCATTTGGTCCAGTAGGTAATATGTCATGGAATGCAATTCTTAGAACATTAAACTTATTAAAGAAAAAATAAATAATGATCTTTTCTTCAAAGGCAGAAACACTGGATAAGTTTTCAAAGAAAGATTTAAAACATTCGTCCGTACCTAAAATATATTTTTTTTCCGAAAATGAATTTAATAAAAATCCTAATAAAATAATTAAAAAAATTAAGTCTTTTTTTAATCATTTAGTTGCTGTGAGATCATCTTGTCTAGCAGAAGATAATAAACATACTTCAATGGCTGGATATTTTTATTCTAGTTTAAATATAAGTCCTAAAAATAAAGTAGAAATTGAAAGAGAGATAAGAAAAGTTATTAAGTCATATAAGTCTCATAAAAATCCTAAAAATATAATATTAATTCAAGAAATGGTAAGGGATGTTAGCTACTCAGGTGTTATAATGACTTGCGATAAAACAACCTATGCTCCTTATTATGTTGTTGATTACATAAAAGGAAAAGATACTACATTAGTAACTGCTGGGAGTAACAATAATAACATTACATTTAATTATTATACTTACTCACCTATAAAAGCAAAAAAACAAATAGAAAAAATAATTGTAGAATTCACAGAAGAAATTATAAATAAAAGTGGTAATAAATTTATTGATATTGAATTTGCTGTTGATAACAAAAATAAAGTTCATCTGTTACAAGTACGTCCAATTGTTAAGGTAAAGAAAACAAATGTTTCTGACTCTAAAAAAATATCACTTTCACTGCTAAAGTTAGCTAAAAAAATAGAAAAACTACAAAAACCTCACCATTCTCTTCTTGGAAAATCAACTGCATTTGGAACTATGCCTGATTGGAATCCAGCTGAAATGATTGGGATTCACCCAAAACCATTAGCATTAAGTCTATATCAGGAATTAATTACTAACGCAGTATGGGCCAATCAGAGACGTTCATATGGATACAGAGATCTTTCATCGAATCAACTAATGACAACTTTTCTTGGAACACCTTATGTTGATATAAGGGTAGACTTCAATTCCTGGGTTCCTAATTCAATATCCGACAAGTTAGCTGATAAACTTGTTAATTTTTATATTAATAAATATAAAAAAAATATAGATCTTCACGATAAAATAGAATTTGAAATTATCTATACTTGTTATAATTTTGGAACTAAAGAAAGATTAAAAGAATTATCAAATAATAATTTTTCAAAACATGAAATTGTTGAAATTACAAATAGTCTGAAAGATATAACAAATAAATCCTTTGAAGAATTTGATAGAGATAGCGAGAGTTTAAAAAAACTTACAGATAATTTTGATAAAGTAATGAATTCAGAAATGTATATAATTGATAAAATATATTGGCTTGTTGAGGATTGCAAAAAATATGGAACATTAGCATTTGCAGGTTTAGCAAGATGTGGATTTATTGCTGTAGATCTTTTAAACTCTCTAGAGAAAATTAAAATTATATCTGAAGAAGAAAAATATAATTTTTTTAGATCTATTAATACTATTACTTCCGAAATGAGTATAGATATTTCCAAATTGAATAAAAAAGAATTCATTAATAAATACGGACACTTGAGACCTAATACTTATGATATTACATCGATGAATTATTCTGATGGGTATAATATTTATTTTAATAAAGGAGTTAAAAAACCTCATAAATATAAAAAGTTTAACTTTACAGCTACTCAACTTAAAGCAATAGATGCTTTAATTAAAAAATCTAAATTATCAATTAACGCATTAAATTTAATTAAATTTATTAAAGAAAGTATTAAATCAAGAGAATATGCAAAGTATCTATTTTCAAAAAATGTTGATTCAATATTAACGCTTATTAAGGAACTAGCTAAAAGAAATAAAATTTCTACTTCAGATATGTCATATATAGAAATTCAAAAGATACTTTATCAATATTATAATCTTTCAAATTCTTCGCTAAAAGAAATTTTTGGAAAAGACATAGAAGCAAATAAAAAGGATTATAGTTTTAATAAAAAAATAAAACTTCCACACAATATTGTGGAGCCTAGCAATGTGTATTTTTTTTCAAATACTGCATCAAAAGGAAACTTCATAGGAACGAGCGATATAACTGGAAAAATACTCTACCTTAATGAATCTAATAAAAAAAACTTAAATAACAAAATTATTTTTATTGAAAGTGCTGATCCTGGTTATGATTTTATTTTTACTAGAAGAATTAAAGGTCTAGTAACTAAGTTTGGCGGTGCAAATTCTCATATGTCAATTAGGTGTGCAGAATTAGATATTCCAGCAGCTATTGGTGTAGGAGAAAAAACCTTTGAGGAACTCAAAGATAAATCGACAATTAGATTAAATTGTAAAATACAAAAAATTGATTCAATAATATGAAGATATTAATATCACCTACTATCAGAGAGCCTCATAAATCCCAATTTGAATATACAATTGATAAAAAATGGGTTTCATTTTTATCAAATATTTTTGGTGATATAGAGTTAGTTTTGCCTGAACAATACAAAAAAAAAATTGATTTAATTATTCTGTGTGGGGGTAATGATCTTGTGCATTTAAAGGCAAGTGAAAAAGATTTAATCAGATATAGACAAGATAAGAAATTATATGAATATGCCATAAAAGAAAATATTCCGTTAATAGGGATATGTTATGGAGCACAATTTATCGCAGAAATGCTTGATTGTAAGTTAGGTAAGATAAAGAAACATGTAGGTGATCATTTTATTCAAGCAACTACCAATGAATTAAATTTATTCGAAAAGAAAAAAAAAATTATTGTTAATTCTTTTCACGACTATGGAATAATAGAATCATCAAAAAAAATTATCCCACTGGCTCTTGCTGCTGATAATACAATTGAACTATTTAAGGCTACTAATTTAAATTTCTTAGGCATAATGTGGCATCCAGAAAGATTTAATAAAATAAAAAAAATTGATAAAGAGATTCTTTTAAACTTTTGTAACTTAATATGAAATTAGTAATTTTGGCTTCTGGGAGAGGCTCACGTCTAAATAAATTAACAAGCAAAACTCCAAAATGTCTAGTTAAAGTAAACGATAGGACTATTTTAAGTTACTTGACGCCTGCTTTTAAACTTTTTGATGAAATTATAATAGTTACAGGATATCGCTCTAATATAATTAGAAATGAACTTAAAAAAAATATTACATACGTGAGAAATAAAGACTACATGAAAACTAATATGGTACACAGTCTGTTTTGTTCTTCCCACTTAATAGATGATGATATTATAGTGTCATACTCAGATATAATTTTTGATACATCTATTTTTAAAAGATTAATAAGATGTAAAAATTCTACACTGCCATTAAACTATTCGTGGCTAAATACATGGGGTAAACGAATGAGTAAAAAAGAAATTATTAATGATGCTGAAGATGTTCAAGTAAAGAAGGGTAAGGTTATTTCAATAGGTGGTAAAATTGATAAAAGAAAGTTTCCTAAAATGCAATTTATGGGTCTAATGAAGATTAATAAAAAAGATTATTTTAAAATGAAAAAAAAATATGAAAAAATAAATAATCCAAAAATTGATTTTACCTCATTTATTGATTTAACTCTTAAAAGTAATACAGTAGAGGTTGAGTATATAAAATCTAATGTTTTTTGGACTGAAATTGATTCGTCAAAAGATCTTTCGGTTGCGGAAAAATTGATAAAAAGTATAAATTAATTATGATTATATGGATAATGGGTCTTTCTGGATCAGGAAAAAGTACTCTTGCTAATGAAGTAGTAAAAAAAATAAAAGAGAAACAACCTAATGTACTGTTAATAGATGGCGATATGTTTAGAGAAATCTTTAATAATGATCTTGGTTATACTATTGAAGATAGAAAAAAAAATGCAAATAGAATTTCTAGTTTTTGTAAATTTTGTGAGACACAAAATATACACGTTGTGTGTGCTATTTTATCAATTTTTCCAGAAATAAGAGATTGGAATAAAAAAAATCTATCACATTATTATGAAGTTTTTATTGACTCACCTATTAAAGATTTAAAGAAAAGAGATGGAAAGAAATTATATGAAGATTTTGATAAAAATAAAATAAAAAATGTTGTTGGGTTAGATATAAAATTTAAAAAACCAAATGATTCTAATTTGATAATTAATAACAATAATACACTAGACTATCTACTAAGCCATGTAGAATTAATTTCAAATATAATTATTAAGCAATAATGAAATACAATTTTAATAAAAAAGACTTATTAGAATCAAGGGAAAATTATATGTATTCGCCATTTTATGGCAAAAAATTTCTTGTAGATTATAATAAAAATCGGTCTCTGTTTATAAAAGACTTGAAGTCAGAAAATATTTTCAAAAAAAATATTTATCTTAACAACTTAATAGATTTTATTTTAGTAAACAAAATAAATAATAAAGAATTAGGTAAACTATTTATTACTCACATAACTAAAGATACCCATCTTCTAGATAAATTGATTTACACTTCAATTCTTAAATTTGAGAAAGTAACAATAATTGATACAGATAAATTATTGAATTCATTGATAATTAACTCCATAGAAAATAACGAAACTTTAGTAGTTGATAACTTTATAGAAAAATTGATTAAAAAATTTGAAGTTAATAAAAAACTTTATACCAATTATTCAAAGGATTTTAAAAAAAAAGGAAGACAATACAAATTTACACAAATATACATGAAGTTGTCGCTATTATTGACTATTGAATATATTAAAAAACCCAATAATAGATATCTAAGTACATTGTTAAAACTTAATGATTTAATTTCTTCATCTAAGTTAGTATTACTGGAAATATTTCATGATGAACTTTTAATTATTTTTGAGTTAGAAAAAACTTTTATTAATAATTTAATAAAAAAAAATAAGATTACTATATGATTTTAAAAAATTTAGGTTTTATAATAACCGATACACCAAGATCTTATATTTACCTACAAGTTCTAAAAGAAAATAATATTTTTCCAAGTTATTTTATTTATCTTAAAAATCAAAAAAAGAAAGAATTCCCTGAAGTTAAAAAAAAGAAAAAGGAAAACTATTTTAAAGTTCCTTCAGAATTTGAAAAAATTTGTGGAAAAAAAATTGATATTAATTTTAATATATTGAGTGAAATTCAAAAGCTTAATATTGATTATGACGTATACAACACAACAAATATTCATAATTCTTTCGTAATAAAAAGAATAATTTCTAGAAAAGAGAAAGATTTTATTTATTCAGGCTATAGTGGTGTTATACTTAAAAAGAGTGTCTTAGATTCAAATAAGAATTTTCTACATATCCATGGTGGATTCTTGCCTAAATTCAAAGGTAGTACAACTAATTACTATAGTATTTTAGAAGAGAATGCTCTTGGTGCAAGTTCAATTTTTATGCGCCAAGAAATTGATAGCGGGCCTATTCTTTATAAATCAAGGTTTAAAGTACCCAAAAAAAAATATGAAATTGATGATTTTTATGATTCTTTAATAAGATCAATTGTCTTAATTAAAACAATTAAAATTTACTTTAAAAATAACAAGTGGCCTAAAGTAAAAAATAATACTATTAGTGTTAAAAATTACTACATCATACACCCATTATTAAAACATATAGCAATTTTAAGTTAAGATATGAGAAGAACTTTAAGAAATACAAATGTTAGAGATTATTGGGAAAAACGTTGGAATAATATTAAATCCGATGATGAGATGACAAATGAAAATGTTTATCCCCTAAAGTACTCTCAACAAATTATCAAAGACTCAAATGCCAAAATATTAGAAGCTGGTTGTGGAGCTGGAAGAATCTTAAGATATTATCACAATAAGGGATATAATATTATGGGTATAGATTATATTGATTCAGCAATCAAAAAGCTTGAAGCGACTGATAACACTCTCAATGTTAGACAAGAAGATATTACAAACTTAAGTTTTAGCGATAGTCAATTTAAATATGTTTTAGCCTTTGGTTTATATCATGGAATTGATGACGGCCTAGAATCAGCGATTAAAGAAACTTATAGAGTTATGGAAAATAATGGTATTTTATGTGCATCTTTTAGAGCTGATAATATTCAAAACAAAATTAATGATTTTCTTTACGAATATAAAAATAAAAAAATTACTAGTAAAGAAAATAATGCATTACAATTTCATAAACTTAATTTAAACAAGAAAGAACTTTCAAAGTTATTTATGGATGCTGGCTTT
>Ga0209383_1000230_pt1 | contig 40761 bp, 41 predicted proteins | sample CoawatmetaG02DNA_FD_187510 | JGI IMG/M metagenome (GOLD analysis project Ga0209383, IMG submission 187510) | Marine microbial communities from the West Antarctic Peninsula - Coastal water metaG029-DNA (SPAdes) (version 2) | ecosystem: Environmental > Aquatic > Marine > Coastal ...
AACGCAGGTGAAATGGTTGACAAGCTTACTATTGAGTATAATAGAAGTCGTCAAGCAGCTATTACAAAAGAACTAATTGAAATCATATCAGGAGCGGAAAGTTTATAATTATGAGCAAAGGAAAAATCACACAGATTATTGGAGCAGTAGTAGACGTAAAGTTTGATGGAGAATTACCAGAAATTTTATCAGCATTAGAATGTAAAAATGGTGATAACAGATTAGTTTTGGAAGTTGCCCAACACCTTGGAGAATCAAGTGTTAGAACAATAGCAATGGATGCCACAGAAGGATTAAAAAGAGGAGACGAAGTAACTGCTACAGGCTCTCCTATTATGGTTCCTGTCGGACCTGAAACTTTAGGAAGAATTATAAATGTAATAGGCGAACCTATTGATGAAAAAGGTGAAGTTAAAACAAAAGAAAAGTGGCCAATCCACAGAGCAGCACCTGAATTTAGCGATCAATCAACAGAAACTGAAATTCTAGTTACAGGAATTAAAGTAGTTGATCTATTAGCACCATATGCCAAAGGTGGAAAAATTGGTCTATTCGGAGGTGCGGGTGTTGGTAAAACAGTGCTTATTATGGAATTAATTAATAACGTAGCAAAAGCACATGGTGGATTCTCTGTATTTGCCGGAGTTGGAGAAAGAACTAGAGAAGGAAATGATCTTTATCATGAGATGATAGATTCGGGAGTTATTAAACCTGAAGGACCAGGATCAAAAGCAGCACTAGTGTATGGACAAATGAATGAACCCCCAGGGGCTAGAGCAAGAGTTGCCTTAACAGGTTTAACTGTAGCTGAGTATTTTAGGGATCAAGAAGGACAAGATGTACTTTTCTTTGTTGATAACATCTTTAGATTTACCCAAGCAGGATCAGAAGTTTCTGCACTATTAGGAAGAATTCCTTCAGCTGTTGGATATCAGCCTACACTTGCAACAGACATGGGTAACCTTCAAGAAAGAATTACAACAACTAATAAAGGATCAATCACATCTGTGCAGGCAATTTATGTACCAGCAGATGACTTAACAGATCCAGCGCCTGCTACATCTTTTGCTCACTTAGATGCAACAACTGTATTGTCTAGACAAATAGCTGAAATTGGAATTTATCCAGCAGTTGATCCTCTAGATTCTACTTCTAGAATTTTAGATCCAAGAATAGTTGGAGATGAACATTATGGAGTTGCTAGAGAAGTGCAAAAAATTCTTCAAACTTATAAATCTCTTCAAGATATTATTGCAATTTTAGGAATGGATGAGCTTTCTGAAGAAGATAAATTAACAGTAGCAAGAGCTAGAAGAATTCAAAGATTCTTATCACAACCCTTCTTTGTTGCAGAAGTCTTTACAGGCTCACCTGGAAAACTAGTAGATTTAGAGTCTACAATCAAAGGGTTTGCTGCAATTTGTAATGGTGAGTATGATCACTTACCCGAAGCTGCATTTTATATGGTGGGAACAATTGAAGAAGCTATAGAAAAAGCAGAAAAAATGGCGAAAGATGCAGCCGCATAATGAGCGAAGAGTTCAAAATAGAAATAGTAAACCCTGAAAAATCTTTTCTTTCAAAAGAAGATGTAACAGAAGTTGTTGTGCCTGCTTTTGAAGGAGAAATGGGAATTTTAAAAGATCATATCTCAATTATTTCATTCTTAAAACCTGGTATTATTAAAATTTTTTCTAAATCTGGAGAAGAAAATTATTATGTTGAAGATGGAATTGTTGAATTTAAAAATAATAATTTATCAGTACTAACAAGCTCTATTTTTAATATTAAAGATATTGATAAAGATAAAATTAGTGAGTTGCTTATGCAAGCAGAGAAACACTCAAAAAATAATGAAATTACAGATCAAAATAAGTATTTAGTAGATCAAAAAATTGATGTGTTGAAAACTCTTAATTAACAATCTCTTTTACTTTTTTTTTAACATCCTCATACACGTGCAATTTAAAGTCTACAACTAGGTCGGTTATATTTTCAAGATCAATCCATTTCCATTCACAAAACTCTGGATTTTTTGTTTTAATATCAATTTCACTATCTTGTCCTAAAAATCTTACTACAAACCATTTTTGTTCCTGACCCCTATATTTACCTTTCCAAATAATCCCCAATAAATGTTCGGGTAACAAGTAAGAGATTAGTCCATCCAGTTCTTTAATTAGCTCTACGTTCTTGATGCTAGTTTCTTCTTTTAATTCACGGAAAGCGGCAGTTAAATAGTCTTCACCTTTATCAACACCACCTTGAGGCATTTGCCAGAAATTTTTTTGATTATCTATTCTTTTTGCAACAAAGACTTCATTTTTTTTATTTAATACAACAATTCCAACCCCACTTCTAAGCGGCAAATCTATTTTTTTGTTTGTCATTTATCCGTTGATTAGTTTTAGAGCAAAGTTTAATTGATTATCTGTTTCAGAATTAATTTTAAAATTCTCCGAGCCTTCTACTACTTCTATATCAGGCGTTACACCTACTTCGGAAATAGACTTACCTGAAGGTAGGTAGTATTTAGCAATTGTTAATCTGATAGCACCTTTATTCTTTAAAGGAATTATTGATTGTACTGAACCTTTTCCATAACTGTTTTCCCCAAGTAAAATAGCTCTTTTGTGATCTTTTAATGCCCCAGCTACTATTTCTGATGCTGAAGCTGATCCATAATTAATAAGTACTATTAGTATTTTGCCTCCAATTATATCACCTTTTTTAGCAAACCATTTTCTGTTCTCTGAAACTTTCCGACTTTTAGTTGATACAATCTCACCATTTTCTAAAAAGAAGTCTGAAATTTTAATTGCTTGAGAAAGTAAACCACCAGGATTATTTCTTAAATCTAAAATGTATCCCTTTAAATTTTGAACTTTATTTAATTTTTTAATTTTTTCTTTAATTTGTTCACTGCTATTTTCATTGAAAGAAGTTAGCCTAATGTAGCCAATATTATTATCGATGAGTTTAGATCTAACTGACTGAACCTGAATAATTTCTCTTGTTATATTAAAGATTAAAGCTTTTTTAATACCTCGTCTTCTAACAGTTATTTCAATACTAGACCCAACAAGACCTCTCATTAAATCAACAGCATCCATTAACGATTTACCTTGCACCTGCACGCCGTCAATTTTTACAATATAGTCTCCAGCTTTTAATCCTGCTTTTGAAGCAGGAGTATTGTCTATAGGAGAGATTACTTTTACCACACCTGACTCCATGCCAACTTCAATCCCAAGACCGCCAAACTTGCCACTTGTTTCAGTCTGCATACTCTCAAAACTTTCAGGGGTCATATATGCAGAATAAGGATCTAGAGATTGTAATAATCCATTTATTGCAGCATCCATACTTTTGGATTGATCTACTTCATCAACATATTCTTCATTAATTTTTTCGAGGACTTCACCAAATAGGTCTATTTTTTTATAAATATCACTATTTTCAGAAAAACTTTTTTCAAAAGTAAATAGGGATATGATTATAAAAAATAATGTTTTTTTCATCACATTTATATTGTTACTTTTTCTTTAGGAATTAGCTCTGACCATATTTTTTCAAGCTCATAAAATTTTCGTTTATCTGGATTAAATATATGAACAATCAAATCAATGCCATCAACTAATTTCCAGTCTAAACTTTCTTTTCCTTCTATCTTAGAATTTTTAACTCCGTTAGTTTTAAGTTTTTCTAAAACCTGTTCAGATAAAGCCTGAATATGTCTTGAAGAAGTCCCACTTGCAATAATCATATAGTCTGCCATGGAACTTTTATTTTTAAGATCAATAGAAATTATGTCTAATGCTTTATTGAAGTCCAGAGTATCTAATATGATTTTTTTTAGATTTGTATTTTTTTCCATTTATTAAATAAACCTTATCAAACTTTTCTTAATTGAGAAGATGAAATATTAACTTTATTAAAATTAACAAAAGTTAAACTTTTTTTATTTGTCACAGTAAAGGTTACTGACTTTAATGACTTAGCTTTATACCCTTGACGGTCAAATACTAGAATATTGCATTTTTTTATAATAGATTTCCATTTAAACCATTTATGAAAATTTATGAGATTGTCAGCACCCATAATGAAGTAAATTTCATTTTTTTTCTCTTTGCTTAAATGTTTAATTAAATCAATTGTTCTGTTAGAGCCTATCTTTTCTTCATAAAATTTCACTTTAATATAATCATTTTTGCCAATTAGTTTTTTGGCAAATTGCATTCTGCTCTTTAAGTTTGATTTACTTTCACTTTTAAATGGATTTTTTTTTGTAATTGCCCAAACAATATTCCTTAATTCAAATCTTTTTTTTGCTTGTTTTGATATTTCTAAATGTCCTTTATGTGCAGGATCGAATGTGCCACCTAAAATACCAATTTTTATTTTTTCAGATTTCAATTTATTTTCTAGTTTGACCGTTGCTAACAATTTCATATTTATAAGAAATAAGTTGACTTAATCCCACAGGCCCTCTTGGAGGAAGAGTGTTTGTTGAGATACCAACCTCTCCACCAAACCCAAACTCTCCACCATCAGCAAACTGCGTTGATGTGTTATGCATAGCTATTGAGCTTTTGACATTTTTTAAAAATTTTTTAGCAGTTTTCTTATTTTTAGTAATTATAGCATCTGTATGCATGGTTCCATATTTGTTAATATGACTGATTGCTTCTTCACAATTTTTTACAGTCTTTACAGATATTGTTGCTGCTAAGTATTCTGTAGACCAGTCCTTTTCTTTAGCAATAGAAATTTTACCTTTATAATGTTTATTTAAAAAACGATCTCCATATATTTTACAGTTATTTTCTTCTAGTTTTTTTAAAATAGGGTTACAAAATTTTTTAACAATCTTTTCATGAAGTAAAATTGTTTCAGTAGCACCACAAATACTGGTATTTCTTAATTTAGCATTATAGATGATATCTATAGCCATCTTTAGTTCTGCATCTTTATCTACAAAGGTGTGACATAAACCTTCTAAATGTCCAATAATAGGTACAGTTGAAAACTCTTGAACTCTTTTTACTAAATTTTTCCCACCACGAGGTATGATCACATCAATATAATCTTTCATCTTTGAAAGCATATAATCAACCATTTTTCTATCTTTAGAGTTTATAAATTGGATAAAATTTTCATTAACTTTGTTTTCTTTGAGAGCTTTTCGAAATAATTTAGCTAAAATTTTATTAGTGTTCATTGCTTCTGACCCACCTTTTAAAATTACAGCATTTCCAGACTTAAAACATAAGCTAGCAACATCTGAAGTAACATTAGGTCTACTTTCGTAAATAACTCCAATAACTCCAATGGGTATAGATACTCTTTTAATTTTTAATCCATTAGGTCTACTCCATTTTTCAAGAGTATTATCAATAGGGTCTTTTAGTTTCGTAATTTTATTTATTGAGTCTTTTATATTATCTAATTTTTTATGATTAATAGTCAGTCTATCGATTAAATTATTTTTTAATCCTTTTTTTTGAGCAAATTTTATATCTTTTATGTTTGCTCTAATTATAGAACTCCTCTCTTTATCTAATAATGAGGCATATCTAGTTAGAATTTTATTTTTTACTTTAGTATTAACTTTTTTAAAAGCTGCTTTTTTTGCATTTTGTCCTATTAAATTCATATATTGACTCATTTTATACCTCCACCATATCATCTTTATGTATAACTTCAGATTTAGCAACATATCCCAATATTTTTTCAATTTCTTTAGATTGGTGCCCCATAATTCTTAATATCTCATCAGATGAGAATGAACTTAAGCCCCTAGCACATTCTGAGTTTTTTTTATTTAAAACTTTTATGTGATCACCTTTTTTAAACTTACCAGATACTTTTATAATTCCGGCTGCCAATAGGCTCTTACCATTCGAAAGCGCTTGTGTAGCGCCATCATCAATAATAATTTCTCCTTTAGGTGAAATTGAACTAATAATCCATTTTTTTCTAGCATCCAATTTGGTTACTTTTGGTAAAAACCATGTACAGTTATTATCTTTAATTATCTTTTTAATAGGTCTCATTAACAGACCATTAGCTATTACCATTTGGCATCCTGATAGTTGACAGATTTTTGCTGCATCAATTTTAGTTTTCATTCCACCTGTTCCATGTTCACCAATACTTTTGGTTGCAATTTTTTCTATATCCTTATCTATATCTTTTATCTCTTTTATTAATTTTGCATTTTTGTAAATTTTTGGATTTTGAGTGTAAAGACCGTCAACATCAGAAAGAAGTATCAGTGAGTCGGCACCAGATATTTGTGCAACTCTAGAAGCCAATCTATCGTTATCACCGTATTGGATTTCTGTGGTTGCTATGGTGTCATTTTCATTAACAATGGGTACAAAACCTAATTGAAATAAATTATCAAATGTTCTTTTAGCATTTAAGGCCCTTCTTCTTTGTTCGGTATCTTCAAGTGTAAGTAAAATCTGAGATATATTAATCTTTTGTTTAACAAATATTTCAGAAAATAAATTCATAAGTTCAATTTGTCCAATTGATGCGACTGCTTGACTTTTGTCTATTTTAAGATTTTTTTTACTTAAGTTCAGTCTTTTACAGCCCATTGCAATAGCACCTGAACTTACAATGATAACTTTCTTATTTTCTTTAATTAGCTCTCGAATGTCTTTGGAAAACTCTAAAAGCCATTTTTTCCTAACTTTTTTATTATCATCTATTAATAAAGATGAACCAATTTTGATTACAATTATTTTAGAATTCTTAAGATACATATGCAAGTAATTTAGCTTTAACCTTTGATATGGATCCCTTATCTAACGTTGAAAGGGTTATTACCTCAGATTTTTTATTTTTAGAAAAATTTTTCACAATTTCATCTACTTCTTCTTCTTCTAATAAATCAATTTTATTTAATACAATTATTTCTTTTTTTTCAAGAATCTCTTTACTGTAACTGCCAAGTTCTTTTTTAACTTGTTGATAGGCATTTTCAATATTTTCATCAGTAATATCTATTAAATGCATCAAAGTTTTGCATCTTTCTATGTGTTTTAGAAATTGAATTCCAAGACCGACACCCTCATGCGCACCCTCAACTAGTCCAGGTATATCAGCTAAAGTTATTTCTTTATCATCATAAGTTGCAACACCAAGGTTAGGATTTAAAGTTGTAAATTTGTAATTTGCTATTTTAGGAGTGGCATTTGTAATGGATGCTAATAAGCTTGATTTACCTGCGTTGGGCAAACCTACAATACCAACATCAGCAATAGTTTTTAGTTGAAGCCAAATTACATATTCTTCACCTAGTGTACCTTTTGTAAATTTTTTTGGGGCTCTGTTGGTAGAACTTTTAAATCTAGTATTTCCAAGACCACCTTTACCGCCTTTGGCAATGACAAACTCTTCACCTTCTTTTTTAAAGTCATAAATTAAAGTTTTGTTATCTTCTTCAAAAACTTGTGTACCAATTGGAACTTTTAAAAATAAATCTTCTCCTCCATGACCGGTACGATTTTGTCCCGAACCATTTACTCCTCTTCCAGCTCTGTGATGTTGTTGAAACCTATAATCGATAAGAGTATTTAAATTCCTTTCAGATCTTAAGAATATAGAGCCACCCTTACCTCCGTCGCCACCATCAGGTCCACCGTACTCAATAAATTTTTCTCTACGAAAACTAGGAGAGCCATGACCACCATTGCCGGCCTTCGCATAAATTTTTACTTGATCTAGAAACTTCATATTACAACTGTTAGTTTTTAGTTGTACTACTAATTAGGTTTTACGGAAACGAATGTTCTGTCTAATCTGCCTTTTTTAAAGACTACTTTTCCTTCAACAACAGAAAAAATTGAATGATCTTTCCCCATTCCTACGTTTTCACCAGGAAAGATTTTTGTTCCTCTTTGTCTAACAATTATGTTTCCAGGAATTACTACTTCACCACCATACTTCTTAACGCCAAGTCTTCGACCAGCACTATCTCTTCCGTTTCTGGATGATCCACCTGCTTTTTTTGTAGCCATAATTTAATCTATTTATTTACTGCTTCAGCTTCAGCTTTAACTTCCACTTTTTCAATTTTTTTAATTGGTTTAACCATTTTTTCTGCTTCAGCTAAAACTTTGCCATCTTTTGAAAAAATTTTGCTAATTCTTATTAATGAATATTGCTGTCTATGACCATTTTTTCTTCTAGAATTTTGTCTTCTTCTTTTTTTGAAAATTAATATTGTTCTATTTTTTCCATTTTCAACAAGGTCTGCTTCAACTTTTGCACCTTCAACCGTTGGTGACCCAACTTCAATATTTTTATCATCCCCATAGGCTAAGATTTCTTTAAATTCTATCTTAGTTTCAAGCTTAGAATCCTCTAATCTTTCAATTTTAAGGATTTCTCCAGCCTTTACTTTGTACTGCTTTCCACCTGTTTGTATGATTGCGTATGACATTGTTTAATCTATTTTTTATAAGCAGGAATATAGTCGCGAGCCCATTATAGTCAAGTCCGAATAAGCTAGAAATTGTCCTTTAAATCCCTCAGTTTTGAAAAGGTTTCTACATTGTTTGACCTAAGAAAAATATTACACTCTAATTCATCTTTGATAGTAGATGGAATAGTAGACAGGCCAGCTTCTAATTTTATTTTTATATCATTTATCTTAGTTTTAAGATTTTTGTTATTTTCATCGTGAACTATGCAAAATTTTGAATTTTGAAGCGTATATTCATGACCACAAAAAACTTTTGTATTTTGTGGCAACTCTTTTAGTTTCATCAAGGAATTAAACATTTGCGTGTAAGTTCCCTCAAAAATTTTTCCACAACCTAAAGAGAAAAGAGTATCTCCAGTGAAAACAAATTCATCTTTATGAAAATAGAAACATATATGACCAAGTGTATGTCCTGGAATATGAATTATTTTTGCTTCAAAGTTTTTATATATCCAAGTTTCTTGATCATTTACCATTATATCTATTCCTGGAATTCTTTCCTTATCTCCTTCGTATCCAATAACACTTGCTCCAAATTTTTCTTTTAATTTTTGATTTCCTCCTACATGGTCGTAATGATGATGTGTATTTAATATAAATTTTAATTTAATTTGGGTATTTTCTAGATATTCAATAATAGGATCTGCTTCACTGGGGTCAACCACACAAGCAATATTACTTTCTTCATCAATTATTAAATAAGAGTAGTTATCTTGCAGGCAGGGTATTATCTGAATCTTCATTTATTTTTCAATTAAGAAAATTCCTAACTCAGCGGATAAGTTTTTTATACCAAGGTTTACCTCATTAATAAGAGATGTTTTTTCATTGTGAAGAGCCAATGCTTTATCTAATTTAATATCTCTCTCATTACAGAATTTATAAAAATCTTTAATCGTACACATGTGTAGATTAGGAGTATTATGCCATTCATCAGGTAGATTTTTTGTAATTGGCATTGTTCCTTTAATTAATAAGTGCAGTCTTACTTTCCAAAAACCAAAATTTGGGAGGGTAACAATAGCTTTTTTCCCCACTCTTAAAAGTTCCTGAATAACTATTTCTGGATTTAGGAAAGCTTGAAGTGTTTGGCTTAATATTACAAAATCAAAAGAACTATCTGGAAATTGGGAAAGGTCTTTTTCGGCATCTCCCTCGATTACAGTTAGACCTTTGCTGACGCATTTTTGAGAATTATTTTTAGAAATTTCAATTCCTCTTATGTCTATTTCTTTATTTTTTTGTAAAAACTCCATTAAAGTTCCATCTCCACATCCAACGTCTAAAACTCTTGTATTTTTTTCAATAAAATCTGAAATTATTTTAAATTCTTGTTTCATTTTTAATTTTTTAAATAAGAATTATTAATATAATTTTTCAAAGTATTTAAAAACTCAGGAACATTCAAAAGAAATGAATCATGCCCTTTATCTGACTCAATTTCAACAAAAGCAACATCAGCACCTATAGCATTTAAAGCTATGACAATTTCTTTATTCTCAGAGGTTGGGTAAAGCCAGTCAGAGGTGAATGATATCACAAGAAATTTAGTTTTAGCCTTTTCAAAGGCCTTTGATAAATTTCCATTATATTCTTTGGTTAAATCAAAATAATCCATGGCCCTTGTAATATATAAATAACTATTAGCATCAAACCTATCTACAAAAACACTTCCTTGGTGTCTTAAATAGCTTTCTATCTGGAAATCTGCATCAAAACTAAATTTTAAATCATTTCTTTCTTGTAATTTTCTTCCGAATTTTTCTTGTAAGCCGTTTTTAGATAAATACGTTATATGAGCAGCCATTCTTGCAACAGATAAGCCTTTATCAGGATTTTTATTTTGATTTGCATAGTCTCCATTCAACCAATTTGAGTCAGCCATTATAGACTGTCTGCCAAGTTCGTTAAAAGCAATATTTTGTGCTGAATGACTTGAGGTGCAGGCAATTGGAATTGCTATTTTTGCTTTGTCAGGAAAATTACTTACAAATTGAAGAACTTGCATACCACCCATAGATCCACCCATGACTGCAAATAATTTTTTAATTCTTAAAAATTCTAAAAGGTTATATTGTGCATTTACCATATCATTTATTGTAATAACGGGGAAGGTGGTTCCATAAATTTTATTTGTACTAGAGTTAGTATTACTAGGACCGAAAGAACCTAAACACCCGCCAATTACATTTGCACAAATTATAAAATATTTTTCTGTATCAATAGCTTTACCTGGGCCTACAGCATAAGACCACCAACCGTCTTTTTTAGTTATTGGGTTTATTCCAGATACAAACTGATCCCCAGTTAAGGCATGAAAGACCAAAATAGCATTATCTTTTTTTTCATTAAGAGAACCATAGGTTTCATAAGCTAAAGGAAAATTTTTAATAGTTCGGCCACAATCTAATTTTAATGGTTTATCAATTATTAAATTTTTTATGTTTATATTTTTGTTCATAAATAATAGCCAAAATTGAATTGTGAGAGAAAAAAACATATTTAGCGGTTTTTTTTAAGCGCTCGCAATTCAGTTAAATCAGCGCACTTTTTTTGTACTAGATAGTATTTCTTATGTCAAATATTTTAAAAAATGACTTATTCTGTATGAAAGTTTAATATTTTATTTATAAGATTAATAAAATGACAGTACCAAAGTTTAAAAAATTCAGAATAGAAGCTTATAAGCCAGGAAAATCTAGAATTGGCAAAGTTAAGAATATTGTAAAATTATCAGCCAATGAGTCAGCACTAGGAGTTAGTCCGAAAGTAAAAAAACTTTTAAATAACAAAAATCTGATTTTATCTAAATACCCAGACAGTGTGGCGAAAGTTTTAAGAAAAGAAATTTCAAATAAGTTTAATTGTGATTATAATAAAATAATATGTGGCGCAGGGTCAGATGAGATTATTCAGATGATTTGTCAACTGTATCTAAAATCATCAGATGAGGTGATTGTACCTCAATATAGCTTTCTAATGTATAGAATTTATGCGCAAATCGCTGGAGCAAAAGTTATTTTTTCAAAAGAAAAAAACTTTAAGGTTTCAGTGGTAGAGATAATTAAAAAAGTTACAAAAAAAACAAAAATAGTTTTTATTGCTAACCCGAATAACCCAACTGGTACTTATTTAAATAAATTAGAATTATTAGAATTAAGAAAAAAATTAAAAAAAAATATTTTATTAGTTATGGATGATGCATATTTTGAGTATATGAAAAACAAAGATTATAAATCAAGTTTAGATCTATTTAAAAATAAAGACAATGTAGTTGTAATAAGAACTTTTTCAAAAATTTATGGATTAGCTTCTTTGAGAGTAGGTTGGGGCCATGGTTCAAAAAAAATTATTAATGCAATGAATATAATTAAACCACCATTTAATGTAAATCAACTAGCACAAATTACAGCAACAGAAGCTTTAAAAGATAGAAATTTTATTGACCAATCTGTGAAGCATAATATTACGGAAGCAAATAAAGTTAAAAACATTTTAGAAAAACTAAATATTTTTTCAAATGAGGTGACGGCTAATTTTTTATTACTAAATTTTGACAAATGTAAATTTTCAGCTAATTATGTTTTTAACGAACTACAATCAAAAGGAATTATATTAAGATCTACGGAAGATGGGTATAATATTAAAAACAAATTAAGATTGACAATTGGATCTAAAAAAGAAAATACAAAATTTTTAGCAGCAATTGAGGTTATAGTTAATTAATTATGAAAAATATTTTAATTATAGGATGTGGTTTAATTGGCTCTTCATTATTAAGGTCAATAGTTGATAAAAAAATAGGTAAAAAAATATTTATTTATGAAAAATCAAAATCAAATATCTTAAAAATTAAAAAATTAAAATTGCCATGTGAAGTTACAAATGACTTAAAAAATATTATCCCAAATTTAGATTTGATAATATTTTGTACACCACTAGGAGAATATGAAAAAATAATTTTAAAAATAAATAAACACCTACTACCCAAAACAATCATCACAGATGTTGGGTCTTCTAAAGAAAAGTCTATGGATTTAATTAAAAGAAGATTAAAAAAAGGAATTTTTTGGACATCAAGTCATCCTATCGCAGGATCAGAAGTTAGTGGCCCTGAACATGGGGTGAAAAACTTGTTTCTTAATAAATGGTGCATATTAATAAAAGAAAAAAATACCAACAGGAAGCACCTCATAATCCTGACTAAGTTTTGGAAAAAATTGGGTTCTAGAGTTGCAATTATGGACTCAAAAAAACATGACTCAGTCTTTTCTATGACAAGTCACTTGCCCCACTTAATTGCATATAACTTAGTTAAAACAGCAACAGATTTTGAAAAACAACAAAGATATGAACTAATTAAATTTAGTGCGGGTGGTTTGAGAGATTTTTCAAGAATTGCTGCATCTAACGAAATTATGTGGAGAGATATATTTTTTAATAATCAAAAAAATATTTCAAAAGTTATTAATTTATTTATTAAAAATTTGCATTCATTTAAAAAAGATATTCAATCTCAAAATAATAAATCTATTATTAAAAAATTAGTTGATACTAAAAGGGTTAGAAAAAAAATAATTAAATTGAAGCAAGATATTAATAAACCAGATTTTGGCAGAAGTTAATATTTTATAGAAGATATTTTTTTTACTATTAGCTTTACCGTTCTTTTAATTCTATCTATTGTCTCTGTTATAGGCATAATTAAAACTTGTTTTTCTGGACCATATGCATGAATTAATTTTTTAGAATCAATACAGACAGCAACATGACCTTTCCAAAATATAATGTCTCCTTTTTTAAATATTCTTCTTTTAGCATCTTTTATTGAGTATTTTATTTGGTCTTTTGTGTCCCTAGGATAAAATTTATTATTATAATAATATAATAATTGTAAAATAGCTGAGCAATCTATTCCTTTATAAGTTTTACCACCCCAGAAATATTTAACCTTTAAAAATAATTTTAATACTTTTAAATAATCTTTTTCAATATGACTAATTTTTTTTATATCAGCTTTTTTAATCCACTTATTTTTTTCAAATTCTATAAACTTTTTATTTTCATGAATTATTGAAATTCTTGAAGCAAATGGTAAAAAATATTTTGTTTTATTATTTGATTTATTAAAAATACTAGATTTTAAAGTAAACACTTTATGAGTTGGTTTATAACTATTTGTATAATTTTTGTTCTTTATGTAACCAATATAATTATCAAACGACAGTTTAATTTTTATCCAATTTTTATTTTTAGATAAAATCTTGAATTTTTCTCCATATAGAACTTGAGAGGTAACCTCAGAAACTTCAGAGGGTTTCTTATAAATATTTGATAATGGTTTTTTGTAAAAATGATTATTTTTCACGGAGTTTTAATTTATCTTTAATAAACCACAAACAAATCAAAGAAGGGATTACCATAATAGCTGTTAAGATGAAAAATACCCCCCAATCTCCATTTAACCAATCTACTAAAGCCCCAGATGATGATGCAAGTGTAGTTCTGCCTGCCGTTCCTATAGAAGCTAGTAGTGCATATTGAGTTGCAGTATAGGTTCTGTCCACGAGTAAGGAAATAAAGGCTACAAATGCGACTGTTGCAAAAGCAGCCGCTATATCATCAAATATTACGGCTACTGCAAATAATAACTCAGATTTATCACTCCATGCTAGGACGGTAAATAATAAGTTTGTTGCAGCCATTAATATCCCTGCAAAAAACATTGCTTTTAAAACTCCAGATCTAATTACAAAAAGCCCACCCAATAATGTAAAAATAACTGTAGTTATCCATCCTAAAGTTTTTGAGTAAATGGCAATATCTCCTTTGGAGAATCCTATTTCCTTATAAAAAACTATAGACATACGTCCAAGAAAGGCTTCACCAATCTTAAATAAAAAAATAAAGCTTAAAATCCCAACTGCAACTGAAAATCCATTTTTTTTAAAGAAACTAAATATAGGACCACCTAATGAACTGCTTATCCAGGCCATAAAACTAGTTATAATATTCTTTGATCCAAGTTTACTTTCTATAAGTTTATCTGTTTTTTTTTGCTTTAGATGTCTATCAGTAGAAAGGGGCTCATGAACAAACATTAAGCCTACATTCATTAAAATTACTACAATTCCTAAAATTAAAAATGTAATTTGCCAGTAATTGGTAACACCAATAGTCTCAAAATATTCTGCTGTAAACAAAGCTATTACACCACCCAATTTATATCCAGTCCACCACCCAACAACTGCCATAGCAGCACCAGCTGCCATTGATTTGCTTTCATGCTCACCTATTTGTTCAATTCTTAAAGCATCAACAGTAATATCTTGCGTAGCTGAGGCTACAGCAATAATTAAACCAACTGTAATTAATAGTGCTAGATTTTCGGTGGGATTAATAAAACTCCAAGTAACAAGACAAGTTAAAATTGCAATTTGCATTAAAACTATCCAGCCTTTTCTATGACCAAGTTTCTTGGTTAGGTATGGTATTTGAAGTCTGTCAATAAGAGGTGACCATAAATAGTTAAAAGCGTAAACAGCAAATATTAATCCTGCCCAACCAATTGTTGCTCTGCTTAAACCCTCTTCTTTAAGCCATAGACTTAAACTACTTCCAATTAAAACCCATGGAAAACCAGAGATTGCACCTAGTAATAATATTCTAAGCATTCTTTGGTCAAAGTAGACAGAAAAGGTTTCTGAGAGTGATTGTTTTTTTATTTCTATCATAATTATTTTCTCCAAAAAGATGGAAGAAACAAAACTAATATAGCAAATAATTCTAATCTACCCAAGATCATACCAAAACTCAAAATCCACTTAGACATGTCTGGTAAACTAGAAAAATTGCCACTAGGGCCAATTGTAGAGCCTAATCCTGGTCCAACATTAGAAATTGAAGTTGCGGCACCAGAAATTGAAGTAACAAAATCTAAACCACTTAAAGATAATAATGCAGTTATTACAAAAAATATAACCAAGTAAAGAAAAATGAAAGAGATGATTGAAGCCATAAATTTATCATCCACACTATTTTTGTCATATTTAATTATAAACACTCCTCTTGGATAAATAATTTTTTTTAATTGATTAACAATAAATAAATATAAGATTTGAATTCTAAAAATTTTAATTCCACAGGTTGTTGAACCAGCACATCCACCAATGAACATTAGAGTTAAAAAGAAAATTAATGGAAAATTTCCCCATCCATCAAATTCTCCAGTGACATATCCCGTACCAGTTAAAATAGAAATAACATTAAAAAAAATTGCTCTTATATTAATTTGAGAAAAATCTTTATTTTGAAAAAACGAATAAATAAAAAGTAGAATAATCGAAAAAATGATTATCTTAATAAATGATCTAATTTGAACATCTGAAATAAATATTTTTTTATTACCATTTAAAAATTTTATATAGGAAATAAAAGGTAAACTACCAAGTATGATAAAAATCATTGATGATATTTCAATAGATGGACTGTTAAAATATCCTATGGACTCATTATAATTTGAAAACCCACCTGTAGCTATTGTGGTCATGGAATGAGTTATGCTATCAAAAATACTCATACCAAAAATTTTATAGGTAATGGCACAAAGTGTTGTTAGTGTTAAATAAACATAAATTAATCTAAGAGATATTTCTTTAGATTTAGGTAGTAATTTTTCGGAAGTATCATTGCTTGAGATTTTAAATAATTGCATTCCTCCAACATTCATTATTGGCATTAGAGTTATTGCCATTACAATAATACCAATTCCACCTAACCATTGAAGCATAGCCCGCCATAAAAGTATTGACCTAGGAGCATCTTCTAAAATTGAAATAATTGTAGATCCAGTAGTAGTAATACCAGACATACTTTCAAAAAAAGCATCTGTAGTAGACAGCTCGAGAGTAGAAAAAATAAAAGGTAGAGAACCAAATATCGCAATACTTAACCATGAAAGAGCGGTTAACAAGAATGCTTGTTGTAAGTTTAATTTTTTATCATGGTTTAAATTTGTTAAAAAAAATAAAACACCAAATATAATTGAAATTATTGAAGCACCTATAAAAGAAGAATCTATTTCCGAATAAATAAATTGAGTTAAAATTGGAATCATCATGGAAATTCCAAGAATAATTTGCAAAACACCCAAGGTAAAAAAAACAGTTTTATAATTAGACATTTTGAAAGAACATTATTTTATGGTAAATAAATTTCAACTCTATAAGAGTTAATAATAACAGCAAATATAAGATATTTCTTATTAAACAAAGTGATTAAAAAAGACAATTTAGATAAAACTAACGCATGGCCCTTTGTTGAGGCTAAAAAAATGTTGCGTGAAAGAAAAGCCTTTATTGAAAAAAAGGGTAAAATTATTTTACAAACTGGTTATGGTCCAAGTGGATTACCTCATATAGGCACCTTTGGTGAGGTTGCCAGAACATCAATGATGGTTAATGCCCTAAAACAGCTTACCGACATACCAACAGAAATTATAACCTTTTCAGATGATATGGATGGTTTTAGAAAAGTTCCTGAGAATGTTCCCAATCAAGAATTGTTAAAAAAAAATCTCCATAAACCTTTAACTCAAGTACCAGATCCATTCGAAAAATTTTCAAGCTTTGGTGAACACAACAATGAAATGCTAAAAGATTTTTTAGATAAATTTAACTTTGAGTATAATTTTAAAAGTTCTTCAGTTCTTTATAAGAGTGGCCTTTTTAATCCTACTTTGCAGATAATTTTAGAAAATTATCAAGGTATTATGGATATAATCCTTCCAACACTTGGTAAGGAAAGACAAAAAACTTATAGTCCCTTTTTACCCATATGCCCAGATACTGGAAAAGTATTAGAAATTCCAGTTTTAGAAATCTTAAAAGAAAAATCTAAAATTATTTTTGATAATAATGGAAAAAAACTTGAAACAAGTATTTTAGACGGACACTGTAAATTACAGTGGAAAGTAGATTGGGCTATGAGGTGGTATGCTCTTGATATAGATTTTGAAATGTATGGAAAAGATTTAATAGAAAGTGCAATATTGTCCGCAAGAATAGTTAAGTTAATCGGTAAAACAAACCCATCTGGTTTTGCTTATGAACTTTTTTTAGACGAAAAAGGGGAAAAAATTTCCAAATCAAAAGGTAATGGGATTACAATTGATCAATGGTTGGAGTATGCCTCTCCTGAAAGTCTTTCACTGTATATGTATCAAAACCCCAAAAGAGCAAAAAAATTATATAAAGAAATAGTTCCAAAAACGGTTGATGAATATTTAGATTTTATGGAAAAAGCAAAAAACCAAAACGAATTACAGTTATTAATGAACCCAGTCTGGCATGTTCATAATGGATCAATTCCACAAGAAGATACTATTATGAGTTTTTCAATGCTTTTAAATTTAGTAGAGGCAAGTAATGCAAATTCTAAGGAATTACTCTGGAAATTTGTAAAAAAATATAAAAAAGATATTTCAGAAAAAGATCATCTAATTTTTGATAATTTAATAGGCTATGCTATTAAATATTTTAATGATGTAATCAAGCTGCAGAAAAAATATAAAAAACCAGACTCAAAAGAAAAAATAGCATTGGAAGCCTTAGTTAAGACTCTTGATGATTGTGGTGATGAAATGTTGCCTGAAGATATTCAAACGTTAATTTATTCAACTGGAAAAGAAAATGGGTATTCAGAAAATCTACGTGATTGGTTTAAATTAATTTACGAAGTTGTATTTGGAGATGAAAATGGTCCAAGAATGGGTTTTTTTATAAGCTTCTTTGGAGTTAAAGAAACTAAAGAATTAATAACAGAAAAAATAAAATAATGTTTTCAAAATTCAGATCACTAATTTTTAAAATTGATCCTGAAACTGCTCATAATTTAGCAATCAAGTCTTTAAAATTAAATTTGACACCAAATTTAAACGATGAAAATAAAGATGATCCAATGTTTAAGACCAATTTATTTGGCAAAGAAATAGATAACCCAATTGGAATAGCTGCTGGATTTGATAAAAATGCCGAAGTTTATAATTCATTATTTAAGCTTGGGTTTGGCTTTGTTGAAGTAGGGACGGTTACACCACTTGAGCAATATGGAAATCCAAAACCAAGAGTGTTTAGGTTGGTTGAAGATCAAGCACTTATAAATAGATTGGGATTTAATAATTTAGGATCTGAAAATGTAAGTAATAGAATTAGATCAAATTTAAGTAAGGGTTTATTGGGCATCAATATAGGCCCCAACAAAGATAGTGATGATCGATTAAATGATTATTTAATTGGCCTTAAAACTTTTCATGATATTGCCGATTATATCACTATTAATATTTCCTCACCTAATACAGAGAACCTAAGAAATTTTCATGATGAAACTAAATTTAATGAATTAATGAATTCAATTCAAGAAGAAAAAGTTAAAATTAAATCCAAAATACCAATTGTAGTAAAAATTTCTCCTGATATTTTAGAAGAACAAATTGGCGTGATAAGTAAAATATTATTAGATCATAAAGTGAGTGCAATAATTATTTCCAATACAACTTCAAAAAATAGGGAAAAATTAAATAATATATTGAAACACCAGAAAGGTGGCTTGTCTGGAAAACCTCTCGAAGAAGAAGCTAATAAATTAATAAGTAAGTTTTATAAAATATTAAAAGATAAAATTAAAATTATTGGAGTGGGGGGTGTGGACTCAGGTGAAAGTGCGCATAGAAAATTTTTAGCTGGTGCAAGTTATGTTCAATTATATACTGGCATGGTTTTTCAAGGTCCAAATATTGTTGGAAAGATAAAAAAAGAGCTAAAAGAAATATTAATAGCTGATGGGATTAAGAGTTTTAGAGAAATAATAGGCAAGAAACAGCCTAATTAAGGCTATTAAACTTGACGAGATCACCAACACATCTTATATAGTCACTAAATATTATGTCTAAAAAATGTGAATTAACCGGTAAAACACCCATGAAAGGTCATAATGTTAGTCATGCTAACAACAAGACCAACAGAAGATTTTTACCCAATCTAAAAAAAGCTAAATTTACAAGTGAACTTCTAAAAAGAAGTTTAACGCTAACAGTAAGTAATGCAGGCATGAGATGTGTAGATAAAAAAGGTACTTTTGATCAATTTCTAAAGGCTGTAAAAAATAAAGACATATCTCCAAGATTAAAAAAATTAAAAAAAAGTATATTAATTAAGTCACCATTTATAAAAAAAGCACCCAAAGCATCCCCTAGCAAACCAGCTTAATGAAAAAAGTTTTTATAATGCTCTCATTTGTAATGGGGGTAGTGGTTTTAGCTTCAAATTATTTAGTACAATTTCCAATTAACTATTATGGTTTAGAAGAAATACTAACTTATGGAGCGTTTAGTTATCCTGTTGCATTTTTGATTACAGATTTAGCTAATAGATCTTATGGAAAAATAGTTGCAAGAAAAATTGTTTATGTTGGTTTTATTATAGGGATCATATTTACTCTTTTCTTTTCAACAAATTTTGCAGACTTAATTTCAGTCAGAATTGCTATAGGTTCAGGTACAGCATTTATGGTTGCGCAGTTGTTGGATGTTCAAATTTTTGATTATTTAAGGCAAAAGAAATGGTTTGTTGCTCCATTAACTTCATCGTTAATTGGATCTACTGTTGATACATTTCTATTCTTCTCTATCTCATTTTATGCAACAGGAATACCATGGGTTACTTTATCTCTAGGTGATTTAGCGGTTAAAATATTTGTTGCTTTAGCCATGCTGATTCCATTCAGACTATTATTGGGAACTCTTAAAGCTTCAAAAGCTTAGTATAAAAATTTGTAAGATAAAATTTTATAGGCAAGTTTTGCTACAAGAAAATTGTAACAATTAAAACCTTTTATAGGTGAAAGTTCGTTTATATCTGCACCAACAATATTAGAGTTTTTAGCAGCTATTCTTATGATGTTTAAAGTTTCATCCCAGAGTAATCCTCCTGGCTCTGGTGTTCCCGTTGCAGGCATAATACTCGAGTCTAATCCATCAACATCAAAAGTTAAATATACAGTTTTATTCTTTATCATTTTCTTAAATTTTTTTAAGTCCCATTTTTTTTTATCCTTGGCCCAAAAAATATTAATTCTAGAAGAGTTTTTCTTTAAAAAAGGTATTTCACTTTGAGATATATTTCTGATCCCAAATGAAATTAATGATACATTTTTATGATCTAGACATCTTTTGATGGCCGAGGCATGAGAAAATTTTTCACCGTTGTAGCTTTCTCTTAAATCTGCATGCGCATCAAAATGTAGTAAACATATTTTTTTGTGTTTTTTTACAAATGGAGCAATACATCCAGGTGTTATTGAGTGTTCGCCACCAAAAGTGATCGGAAATAGTTTTTTATCTATTATTTCTTGATTTATATCAGACATCTTTTTAAGCGCTTTTTTAATGTCTTTATCAATTTTAAATGGTTTTAAAGTTTTAATTCCAATTTTTTTGTAGGGTTCACAATGTAATTCTTCGTCATATAATTCAACTTGATGTGATGCTTTGATAATTTCTTTGGGGCCATTACGAGTACCACCACCATAACTTACAGTTTTTTCCAAACCAAATGGAACAACTACTACTTTTTCTTTAAAACTAACATCATTATCAATTCCAAGAAATCCATTTTTATTAGAAAGATATTTCAATTTTATTTAAATATTTTTGAGAAATTTTTTCTCGTTCTATTTTTCCAGTCGCCTTTATGATATGCATCACTCGCAATCAGAGGAAGAACACTAGTTGCTTCTGCAAAAACCATCTGTTCTTTTGCAATATCCACTTTACCCCATGAGCTTGCCTCCTTTAATGTAGAGCTACTACACGCACCATCTCTAGAATCTGCCACTGTAATTTGTACCGCATACTTATGCATCTCAACCTCTTTACCTAAAAGTTCAGCACAGATAACTGTGTCTTGTACAAAATTTTTTGGAACACCACCACCTATCATAAATAAGCCAGATCCCTTTGATTGAATTTTTATTTCTGTTAATTCACGAAGTTCTCTAATCGAATCTATTGTAATATGATTCTTAGGGTTATTTTCCTGGTGGGTTACCAATCCAAAACCAGCACTTGAATCTGTAAATGCTGGACAAAATATAGGAACATTATTATCATAGGCCGTTTCAATTAAAGAATCTTTTTTTTGAGAATGTTGCTTTAAATATTTACCCATTTCATGAATAAATTCTCTTGAGGTATAACTTCTTGGATCTAAAGTATCAGCTATTTCACATATTCTTTTGTCACATTCTTGTAGCTCTTCCTCATCAATATAAGTATCATAAATTCTATCTATATAATTTTTTCTTAACTCAGTATCATCTTGAAATTGTGAGCCTTGATAATGTTTAAAACCTAAAGCTTCAAAAAAATCCATGTCTACAATAGATGCACCCGTAGCAATAATTGCATCAACCATATTGTATTTAACTAAATCTTTATAAATATTCATGCACCCCGCAGCAGATGTTGATCCTGCTAGTGTTAAAAAAATAGTACAATCTTTATCTTGAATCATTTCATTAAAGATATTGGCCGCATTTGCTGTTTCTCTTGAAACAAAAGACATTTTTTCCATTGAGGAAATAATTTTTCTTGCATCAAATGATGTAATATCGATGTGTTCAACTGGATGTCGCAGGAAGTCTTTTTTGCTATTATGAGTTAAATTTTTATTTTCTGACATTAGGCAACTAATATATCTTTATTACTATTTTTACCATACAGCGTCATTATAGGCTCATCTTCTACTTCATAAATTTCATCTGAATAAAAACCATTAAATTGAGTTCTAAAAGTTAGGCCGTAAGCACCTAGTTGACCTAGTTCAATATAATCATTTTCTTTAATATTATTTGGAAGCAGAAATGGTCCTTTCATATAGTCCATGCTATCACATGTAGGGCCATAAAAATCAAATGCAGTTAATTTTTTAGATAGTATTTTTCCATTTTTAATTAAACGAGAAGGGTAAACTATATTTGGTGTACCAGCATCAAAAAGAGTTCCATACGTTCCATCATTAATATAAAGTTTTTGTTTTTTTCTAAGATTTACTCTTACAATTGTTGAGCCACTTTCGGCGACTAGTGCTCTTCCAGGTTCACATAATATTTCAGGAAGTTTTTTTAACCTCAAATTTGCTAAACCTTTTTTAATTTCTTCGAAATAACGGTCCAAAGATTGGGGTACAAGATCAGGATAAATTGCAGGAAATCCACCTCCAATATTAATATAATCTAAAACAATTTTAGTTTTTTTTATTATATTTCCAATGTCTGCAATTCCTTTAGAATATGAAATAGGATGCATACATTGTGATCCTACGTGGAAACTTAAACCAATTTTTTTTGCATATTGTCTTGTTAATCTCAACAAACCAGTTGCTTCAGATATTGATGCTCCAAATTTTGTAGATAGATCTATTTCAGCATGTTCATTTGAAACAGCTACTCTTACAAATAATTCAAGATCTTCAGCTCGGTTGGTTGTTTCAATAATCTTTATTAATTCATCTTTAGTATCTAGAGAAAATGCTTTAACGTTATAGGTAAAATATGCTTCTTTAATACTTTCTCTACTTTTAACTGTATGCATGTATGAACATTTAGCATTTGGGTTAATTGCCCTTATATCTTTAATTTCTTGAATAGAGGCTACATCAAAATTTTCTATTCCATTCTCAACTATAGTTTTTAAAACTTCAGGGTGAGGGTTAGTTTTTACTGCATAAAGCACTTTACCAGGAAATTTATTTTTAAAATATGTAGAAGCTAATTGTATTGATTTTTTCCTAATACAATAAATAGGTTTTTCCGGTTTTAGTTGATTTATAAGCTCATCAACTGTTTTAAATTTTTGCATTATGTCCCCAAAAAAAATTTAATAAAAAAAAATTTTTAAATACTTAAAAACTTTCATATAAATTATGCAATTATGGCAATAATTAATTAATGTAAAGTAAATAATAGGTATTGAAATTACCAGATAAAGACCCATATCAATAGTATGGTTGAGCTAGCTACTTTAAAAAAACTAAGTGATTTTGATAATAAATCCTTATTAATTGTTGATGATGATAATCCTTTCAGAGATAGGCTTGCTAGAGCAATGGAAAAAAAAGGATTCGAGGTTTTTCAAGCTGAGGGTGTGAAAAAAGGCATTCAATCAGTTATAGAAAAAAAGCCAGGTTTCGCTGTAGTTGACCTTAGGTTAGCTGATGGAAATGGACTTGAGGTAGTAAAACAAATACAAATCTCTAATCCTACTAGTAGAATTATTATGTTAACTGGTTACGGAAATATACCAACAGCTGTGGCAGCGATTAAAGAGGGTGCTATAGATTATCTTGCAAAGCCAGCAGATGCTGATGACGTTGAAAAAGCACTATTAGCAGATCCAGAGAAGAAAGCTGCACCACCAGAAAATCCTATGTCAGCAGACAGAGTTAAGTGGGAGCACATTCACAGAGTGTTTGAATTATGTAACAGGAATGTCTCTGAAACAGCAAGAAGACTTAAGATGCATAGAAGAACTTTACAAAGAATTCTATCTAAAAGATCTCCTAGATAAATTTTCTAAATTTAATAATTTTTTTAGCCAATATTGTTAATAAACAGATTTTAAATAATTCAGCTAATAAAAAAGGCGTAACACCTAGTTCAAGTATAGGCCTATCCCATCCAATTAAAGTTCCAAGCCAAAGAATTCCAAATAAATAGATTGTTGAAACAGACAATACCAATTTACTAAAAATTATAAAAATATTATTTTTTAAATTTAGGTACCCTGCAAAAAATACAGCAGATAAAAAACCTATTAAATAACCCATCGTTGGTCCAGTAAAGTAAATTAAGCCAACACCCTTCTCAGGTGAATTAGAAAATACTGGTATTCCAATAATTCCTTCAAGAAGATAAACTCCAACTGTTGCAAGGCCTATTTTGTATCCAAAAGCTAACCCTAAGAAAAGAACAACAAAGGTCTGCATTGTCATTGGCACCGGGTAAAATGGTATCTTTAATTTAGCAGAAATAGTTAAGGCTATTGTTCCTAAAAAAATTAGTGTAAATATTTTTAAAGTTTTTTGAATTGAATTAGTTTTTAGTAGATCCATAGAAACCAATTTACTATTTATTATTATAATAATCTAGTTTTTTATTAGTCTAAGAAAAACATCTTCTAAATCACCGTCATCAGTAGATATGTCTATAATTCTGACATTATTTTTCTTAATTAGATTAATTAATTCTTCCATGTGAATTTTACTTTTTTCATAAGATACACAAATTTCAGTATCTAATTTTGATATTACTTTTAAAGAATTTATATCTTCATCTTTAATATAAATTATTTTATCGGTTTTAAAAGTTACTTTTTTTGTTTGAATTCTATCTAGTAGATTTTTAGTACTATCTAAAGCAACTATATTTCCTTTATTGAGAATAGCTATCCGATCACACATTTCTTCAGCTTCTTCAAGGTAATGTGTTGTTAAAATGATAGTCACACCAAGATCATTAAGTAGTCTTACATTTTTCCATAAATTCTGTCTTAGTTCTACATCAACTCCAGCTGTAGGTTCATCCAAAAAAACTATTGGAGGTTGATGAACTAAGGCTTTAGCCATTAGCAACCTTCTTTTCATTCCACCAGATAAACTTCTAGCATAGCTATTAGCCTGTTTTTCTAATGAAACTAATTTTAGGATAGTATCCGTAATTCTATCTTTTTCCTTAATTCCATAAAGACCAGCCTGTAATTCTAATAATTTTCTTGGGCTAAAAAATGGATCAAGATTTACCTCTTGAGGCACTATTCCAACTGAAGCTCTAACTTGTCTTGGATTTTTATCCAAATCAAAACCCCACACATTTACCTGTCCTGCTGTTTTTATTACTGTTCCAGCTAAAATATTTATAAAGGTTGTTTTGCCTGCACCATTCGGACCAAGAAGACCAAAAATTTCTCCTTCTTTCACGTCTAAGTTTAAATCATTTAATGCATGATTATCCTCAGTCTGCTTATTAAGGTAAATTTTTTTTAGATTTTTAACAGAAAGTATATTTTTTTGCTCCATGTGCGTTAATACATTTATAGTATTTAAAATAATTAAGATAATATTATTAATGGATAAAATAAAAAAAACAGATCATTTTTATTTAATAGATGGTTCTGGTTATATCTTTAGAGCATATTATGCGCTGCCACCTCTTACTAGAAAAAGTGATGGCTTACCTGTGGGTGCAGTTAGTGGTTTTTGTAGTATGCTATTCAAATTATTAGAGGATTCAAAATCAAATGAAAACTTACAAAAGCCAACACACTTTGCAGTAATCTTTGATGCGGCTAGAAAAACTTTTAGAAATGAAATTTATTCAGACTACAAAGCTAACCGATCAGAAGCCCCAGATGATTTGGCACCACAGTTTGAATATATAAGAAAGTCTGTAGTCGCTTTTAATTTACCATCTGTCGACCTTCCAAACTATGAAGCAGATGATTTAATAGCCACATATGCAGAACAAATTTTGGCAAAGGGCGCCAAGGTAACCATAGTTTCTTCAGATAAAGACTTAATGCAATTATATAGAAAAGATGTCCGCTTATTTGATCCCATGAAAAATAAATTTATAACGCCAGAAGATATAGTAACTAAATTTGGAGTAGGTCCAGAAAAAGTAATTGATGTACAATCATTAGCAGGTGACAGTAGTGATAACGTTCCTGGAGTTCCAGGAATAGGTGTTAAGACTGCAGCAGAGCTCATTAATAAATACGGCACTCTTGAAAAATTGTTAGATAACGCGCAAGAAATAAAGCAAAACAAAAGAAGAGAAACGCTTATAGAAAATAAAGATAAAGCAATTATTAGTAAAAAATTAGTGACACTAATGAAGGATGTTCCCGTTGAAAGAAAGATAGAAGAGTTTCAACTAAAAGAAATTGATAAGGATAAATTATATAAATTTTTGAGAGAAATGGAATTTAATAGGCTTCTTAGTTCTGTTATCTCAGCATATGGAGAGCCTGAATTGAGAGATGATGCAACAGAAGCAAAACCTGAGAAAAAACAACAAAATATAGATAAAAAAAATTATCATCTAATTGCTAGTGAAAAAGAAATAGATGAATGGATTAATGAAGCGGAAGAAGCTGGCGAGCTAGCAATTGACACCGAAACAAGTTCACTGGACGCACATCAAGCAGACTTAGTAGGTATTTCATTAAGCACTAAGATTGGTAAGGCTTGCTATATTCCAATAGGGCACAAGTTTAAAGGATGCTTAAAAAAAGAAACTGTAATTAAAAAATTGAAACCACTTTTAGAGGACAAAAGTGTAAAAAAAATTGGTCAAAATATCAAGTTTGATTTTATTGTCTTATTTAAGCAGGGAATAAATATGAATTCAATGGAGGATACAATGTTGATGTCTTATGTCTTAGATGCTGGAAAAAATAGACATAACATGGATACCCTGTCTGAGATTCACCTACAGCATAAAACAATTTCTTTTAAAGAAATTGTTGGTACTGGTAAGAAAGAAATAAACTTTAGTGATGTAGAGCTGGATAAAGCAATGGAATATGCTGCTGAAGATGCTGATATTACTTATAGGCTATATAAAATATTTAGCAAAAATCTAAAATTAGAAAAATTAACTAATATTTATGAAATTTTTGAAAAACCTTTAATTAAGATATTAGCATTTATGGAAATTGAAGGAATAAAAGTTGATAATAAGTTTTTAAAAGTATTGTCTGAAAAATTTGAGAAAAAGATTAACAAATTAGAAAAAGAAGTTTTTAAAATTTCAAAAAAAGAATTTAATATTGCTTCACCAAAACAATTAGGTGAGGTAATTTATAATGATCTAAAAATTGCTGTGCTTAAAAAAACTAGAAAAGGGAGCTTTGCCACAAATGCAAGTGTGCTTGAGGACCTGGCATTTAAAGGGCATAAATTTCCTCAATTAGTTTTAGATTGGCGACAAGTATCTAAGCTTAAAAATACTTATTCAGATGCTTTGCCTCAACATATCAATTCAGCTACTAAACGAGTCCACACTTCCTTTCTATTGGCAGCCACAACGACGGGAAGACTTGCATCTAGCGACCCAAATTTACAAAATATTCCTATTAAATCAGAGGATGGTAGAGACATTAGAAAAGCATTTACAGCCAAAAAAGGTTTCACATTAATTTCAGCAGACTACAACCAAATTGAAATGAGAATCTTAGCAGACCTAGCGGATGTTAAAGAGTTAAAAAAAGCATTTAAGAACAATGAAGATATTCACTCACTAACAGCAAGCCAAGTATTTAATGTTGATATTAAAAAAGTTGACCAAGATATGAGGCGGAAAGCTAAAGCAATAAACTTTGGTATTATCTATGGTATTTCACAATATGGACTCGCAAAACAAATTAATGTTTCAAATCATGAAGCGAATGATTTTTTAAATGCTTACTTTTCAAGATTTCCAGAAATAAAGATTTATATGGATGACACTATTAAATTTTGCAGAAAAAGTGGTTATGTAAATAATATTTTTGGACGCAGATCTCATTTTAATGGAATTAATGATAAGAATTTTAATGTAAGAAATTTTCAAGAAAGAGCATCAATAAACGCACCCATTCAAGGTTCTGCTTCAGAAATAATGAGACTTGCAATGATTAGACTTGATAAAAAATTTGAAAGTTTAAAAAATAATCAGTCAAAAATATTGTTGCAAATACATGACGAATTAATTTTTGAAGTACCAGAAAAAGAAGTTGAAACTATAGCTAAAATTATTCAAGAAGAAATGAGTAGTGTTACAAACAGCGATTTGCACTCTTTTTCAACATCTTTAACCGTAGATGTGAATACAGGCCATAATTGGGGAATACTTCATTAATTTAAGACCATTGCCTAAATTAGAACAATTTAGTATTTTTAAAGTAACTTATGCACACACAAACAATAGCACTGATTGATGATGACAGAAATATTCTTACAAGCATAAGTATTGCACTTGAAAAAGAAGGTTTTAAAGTTCAAACTTATATTGATGGAGAGAGTGCTTTAATTGGATTAACAAGAACACCACCTGATCTAGCAGTAATTGATATCAAAATGCCAAAAATGGATGGTGAAGAACTTTTAAAAAAATTAAGAAAAAAAACATCTCTGCCAGTAATTTTTTTAACATCAAAAGATGATGAGATAGATGAGTTATTAGGTTTAAAGTTAGGTGCGGATGATTTTATAAAAAAATCAGGAGGATTTTCTATAAAAGTTTTAATTGAAAGAATTAGAGTTCAGCTTAGAAAAAAAGATATCAACGTCAATCTTGAAGAAACAAAAAGTATCATTTCTCATGGCAAACTCAAGCTTGACCCTTCACAATTAGAGTGTGAATGGGATGGCAAGCAACTACCAGATAAGCTTACTACTACAGAATTTTTGATAGTAAAAGAATTAGCTAAGAGACCAGGCATAATTAAAGAAAGAGCTCAGTTAATGGATATTGCCTATAGAGAAGACACCGATATTGAAGATAGAACCATAGATAGTCACGTTAAAAGAATTAGAAAAAAATTTAAAAGAGTTGATCCTGATTTTACTGCAATAGAAACCAGATATGGCAGTGGATATAGATGGAATGTTAGTTAATGTTTGATGATTTTCTTAAAAGTTTATCTATTTTAAAAAAATTTTTATTTATTAATTTAATAATTTTTTTAGTTATTGGAAGTTTAACCCTCTTATATATTGGAAATGTTAAGCCTACTTTAATAAAAAACAAAACAAGTAAACATATTCAGATAATAGACAATACAATTGAGCATATTTTTCGATTGAATATTAAGTTTGAAGAAGAAGATATTAGAAGATTTTTGTTTTCAACAAGATTTTTATTTCAAAATTTAGATAGAGTTATTCTATTTGATAAACAGTTTAATTTAGTAGGGGATACGGATACGTTAGATTTAGACCCAAGATCCTTCTCTAATAGGTTAGATATAGTGCAGTTAGAAATTTTGAATAAGGAAACAAGTAAAAAGATAATTGAAATAAAAAATCTAAACAAAGAAAAAACTGTTTCGTTAAAAGATGTTTTGACAAATTACTCATGGTCAAAAGATTATGGAAAGCCATTCACTTTTACGCAGGAAGGATACGATCAATTTTTACTAACAACGATAAAAAATGTAACATTGGATGGAAATAATATTGGATATTTAGCAATATCTGAAAATGCTAATGATATTAAGTCTGCAATTGATGAAAGAAAAACTTTTATATTAAGAACTGCAATCTTTATTGGAATAGTTATTTTTATATTCTCTTTTGTTTTGAATAGATATTTCCTTAAGCCCATAAAAAACTTAGTGGCTTATACAAAAATAATTAAAGAAAAGAGTAGAAAAAAAACGAATATAAATGAACTTAAAAGTAGAAATGATGAATTAGGGGTATTATCAAATTCTCTAGATGATATGACAAATGAACTTCAAAAAAGAATTTCTCATGCAGAGAATTTTTCAACAGATTTAGTTCATGAAATTAGAAATCCCTTAACATCTTTAAAAAGTGCCTCAGAGATATTGTATGAAACTGAAGACCAAGAGCAAAGACGTAAGCTAATTGATATTCTCAATCATGATGTGCAAAGAATTGAAAGACTAATTACAGACTATTCTCAAATACTAAAAGATGAAGTTGCACTAAGTAAAGAAAAAATGAAAAAAATAAATCTAAAGTTAATTGTAAGGTCTGTAGTTGATGATTTTAATAATATTTATGAAGCAAAAAGAGGTATTAAGGTATTTTTTAATGACTCAAATAACCAAGAAGAATATTTCATTTATGGAATAGAAAATAGAATAGAACAAATCATTGCAAATTTATTAGATAATTCAATTTCATTTAGTGAGGATAATAAAAAAATTTTAGTTAAAATTTATAAAGATGAAAATAAAAAGATTATCTTAAAGGTTGTTGATGAAGGCAAAGGGTTTAAAGAAATTAATACAAAAAAAATATTTGATAGATTTTATAGCAATAGACCAGAAAATTTTGGTGAACATTCAGGTTTGGGATTAAATATTGTAAAAAACCTTGTAGATTTACATGGTGCCACTATTAATGCCTCTAATAACATTGCACAAAAAGGTGCAAATATAGAGATTGTATTTCCTAAATCATAATCATAAGTTGATTAATCAAATTTTTATTGTATAAAATCCGTCAATGGATGATTTTAAAGTAAAAGATATAACTTTAGCCGAATTTGGTAGAAAAGAAATTTCTATAGCAGAAAGTGAAATGCCAGGATTAATGGCATTAAGAGAAGAATATTCTGGAAAAGCACCCTTAAAAGGAGCAAAAATTTTGGGATGTCTCCACATGACAATTCAAACAGCAGTTTTAATCGAAACTCTAACAAAACTTGGAGCTGAAGTTAGATGGTCATCTTGTAATATTTTTTCAACGCAGGATCATGCGGCTGCAGCAATAGCTAAAGCAGGAATACCTGTTTTTGCGTGGAAAGGCGAAACTGAAGAGGAAGCTATATGGTGCATAAGACAAACAATTGAAGGAAAAAAAGATTGGAAAGCAAATATGCTACTAGATGATGGTGGTGATTTAACGGCAATGATGCATAGCGATTACAAAGAGTTGTTAAAAGAAGTAAAAGGTGTTTCAGAGGAAACAACAACTGGAATTAAAGCATTAAACAAAATGGAAAAAGATGGATCTTTAATGATACCAGCAATCAATGTTAATGATTCAGTTACAAAATCAAAATTTGACAACCTATATGGTTGTAGAGAAAGTTTAGTGGATGGAATTAGAAGAGCTACAGATGTCATGATGTCAGGTAAAGTTGCAATTGTTGCAGGCTTTGGTGATGTTGGAAAAGGTAGTGCCGCATCTTTAAGACAAAGTGGTGCAAGAGTTATGGTTACAGAAGCAGATCCGATTTGTGCACTTCAAGCAGCAATGGAAGGCTATGAAGTAGTTTTAATGGATGAGGCAATAAGCAAAGCAGATATCGTTGTTACAGCTACAGGCAACATAGACATTGTTACTGCAGATCATATGAGAAGCATGAAAGACAGAGCCATACTATGTAATATTGGTCACTTTGATAATGAGATTCAGGTAGAAGCTTTAAAAAATTACAAATGGACAGAAATTAAGCCAGAAGTTGATGAGATAGAACTGGTTGGTGGAAAGAGAATTATTCTTTTAGCTAAAGGTAGATTGGTAAACTTAGGTTGTGCAACTGGACACCCAAGTTTCGTAATGAGTGCATCATTTACGAATCAAGTAATGGCACAAATTGAGCTTTGGGATAATCATAAAAATTATGAAAATAAAGTTTACGTGTTACCAAAATCATTAGATGAAAAAGTAGCCATGCTTCACTTGAAAAAAGTAGGTGCAAAACTTACAAAACTATCAAAAGATCAAGCTGACTACATAAGTGTTGAAACAGAAGGTCCATTTAAACCAGATGCTTATCGCTACTAACAGCGAAATAATAGATATCTCTTTAGAAGTTAAGACGGCTGAAATAGCAAAAAATTTTTCAAAAATATTAAAAAAAGGTGACGTAGTTTTTTTCCATGGTGAAATTGGAGTTGGAAAAACAACATTTATAAGACATTTAGTAAACCATCTTCAAGCAAACAATCATCTAAACCAAACAGAAGTTACAAGTCCCACTTTTAACCTAGTAAATGAATATGATGTGGGAATTTTTGTAATTCAACATTATGATTTATATAGATTAAGAAATAGTGATGAGACAAAAAATATTGGATTACTAGAAAATCAAAAAGAAATCATAACATTAATTGAATGGCCTGAAAAAATTGATAATAAAATTGATAATAAAATTGATCTATTCTTTGAGTATACAGAGGATATGAACAAAAGATTTTTATTTATTAAAGGTTTAAGTAATGAAAAATTAAATGAAATCAATTAAATCAACATTAAAAAAAATTAAAGGTGATGCATCTTTTAGATCTTTTTATAGAAAAACAAATAATAAAAAAAATTCAATTATTGTTTATGCCACTAAAGAAAAAGCAAAAAATCTATTAATATATGATGCTATAAATAGCTTGTTAATCGAGAATAAAGTTATAGCTCCAAAACTATACAAAGAAAATTATAAACAAAACTTTATAGAAATCGAAGATTTTGGTGATGAGACAGTATATAAACTATTAAGAAAAAAAGGAAGTAATAAAATTAGTTTATACAAAAAATCTATTGATTTACTAGGTAAAATTCAAAAGATTAAACAAAACAAAATCAAAAATTTTAACGGAAAAAATTATAAGGTTCCAATTTATAAGAATAATAAATTATTTAAAGAAGCAAAATTATTTTCTGACTGGTATACACAAAATCATACATCTAAAAAAAAATTACAAACTTTAAATATTGAAATAAATAAACAAATAAAATTTTTAATATCTAATCTTAAGTTAAAAAATGATACTTTAGTGCATCGAGATTTTCATGTATCAAATTTAATGAAATATAAAAAAAGATTAGCAACTATTGATACACAGGATGCCCTGATAGGTAATAGAGCATATGATTTGGCATCTTTAATTGACGATGTTAGGTTTAAATCAAATAAAAAGTTAAAAGACAATATTTATAATTATTATTTAAAATTGAATGATGACAAAGTTAATAAAGTTATTTTATTAAATGATTTTGAAATATTATCAGTAATTAGAAATATGAAAATAATAGGGATTTTTTCAAGGTTGGCAGCGAGAGATAAAAAGATGACGTATTTAAAGCTAATACCCCACGCTTGGAAATTAATAGAGTTTAGAATGCAAAGTAATCAAATATTTGATGGCCTTAAAAGAATACTAGATATTAATTTTCCAAAGAAAATAAGGAACCTTAAATGAAAATTAACACTGCATTAATTTTGTGTGCTGGTTATGGAAAGAGGCTAAACCCCCTGACATTAATAGAGCCAAAGCCACTTTTAAAGGTTAATGAAATTACATTACTTGAGAACTCTATAAATTTAATTAAATCTTTAGGAATAAAAAAAATATTAATAAATACATTTTACTTAAAAGAAAAAATCGAAAGTTTTATTGCGATAAAAAATTTTGATTTAGATATTAAGATAATCAATGATGGAAAAAAAATATTAAATACAGGGGGAGGAATTTTAAATATGATAAATTCCTCAGACGATTCTGATTTTCTAATATTAAATCCAGACACTGTTTGGAATCAAGGTTATGTAGAAAAAATTAAGAATATGGAAGATTTTTATTTTACTAATCAAATTAAAAATATACTTTTGCTAGTTAATAAAAACCACAGTTTTGATAAAAAATTAAAAGGTGATTTTAATCTTTTAGAAAATATAATTAAAAAAGAACCCCAAAATAATTTAATTTATACTGGGTGCCAAATAATTAATAAAAGTTTATTTGGATCCTTCTTAGTTAATAATTTTTCAATTTCTAAAATATGGAATGAGTTAATTAGTAAAAATAAGTTATATGGTTATGAGAGCTCAGAAGACTTTTATCATTTGACAAACCTAGAAGTTTATAAAGAACTGTTAAAAAATAAGTAAATCTTTTGCTCTAGCCTCATCTAAATATTTGCACTCAGTAATTTCTTGCTTTGAATCTAGATTAATTAGAAGTGGATTACCCGTTGGTATTTCAAGTAAAGATATTTTTTTATTATCTAGTTTAAATAAAAACTTACATAAAGCTCTGATTGAATTTCCATGAGCTGAAATTACAATATTTTTATTTTCTAATAATTTATTTTGAATATCAGAATTATAATATTCAATTACTCTCTCATAAGTATCTTTAAGAGATTCAGTATCTGGAATTTTCTCTCTTGGAACAGTTTTATAGATATCAATATTTATGGGATGATATGGATTGTTCCTACTTAGAGAATCAGGTTTTGTATCCCAAGATCTCCTAAATTCATAAATTTTATCTTCTCCCAGCTTTTCCTTCATTTCATCTTTGTTTAGACCGGTTAATGCCCCGTAATGTCTTTCATTTAATTGCCAAGCTCTTATGGGTTTTTTTCCATCTCTTAAAGTGTCTTGAATGAGTTTAAGAGTATTAACTGCTCTTAATTGCAAAGATGAATAAAAATAATCTATACTAAACTTCAATTCTTTAATGTATTCACCAGATTTACATGCTTCTAATTTTCCCTGAGCAGTAAGATCTACGTCAACCCAACCTGTAAATCTTTTTTCTAGATTCCAGATACTTTGACCATGTCTAACTAAAATTAAATGAGCCATTTGATATATTTTGATAACTGATAAACTTGGTAAAATAAATAAAATTATTATGAAAAATATTAATAAACTTTTAATTATAGGGTTTCATTCAGCCAATTTAATATTAACAGCACTTTATTTGTATCCAGGCAGTATATTAGGGTGCTTTGTATACAACGATTGTTCTATTCAGCCTCAAATTACTAAAGATTTTTTAATTTCTTCTAATCATTTTTATATGTTTATTATTCTTTCAGGACTCGGAATTCTCGCTTACCATAATTCAAAAAATATAAAATTTTTAATTATATACTTATTGTTATTATCAATTATTTTAGAATTATTGCATATTGTTATTCCAGAGAGAGGATTTGAGTGGCCTGACTTATTTGGAAATATTATAGGTGTTGTATTTGTAATAATTATTTATAAATTTAAGACCAAATATGTATAGCTTTAAACGTATTTTTTTAATTATATTAATTGTTTTAATTTCAGGTTGCACATCTATACCTCAAAATACATCAAACAGCTGCTCCATTTTCAACGAAAGATATCTTTGGTACAAGCATGCTAAAAATACTGAAAAAAAATGGGGAACTCCAATTCATGTTCAGCTAGCTATTATTAAAATGGAATCTGATTTTGATTGGTTGGCAAAACCACAGAGACAAAAAATATTTAAAATTATACCTTTTAAGCGACCCTCAAGTTCTTTTGGGTATTCTCAAGCAGTAAAAGGGACATGGGAACAATACAAAAATGAAACAGGTAATAAACTTGCAACAAGAGCAAGGTTTAAAGATAGCGTGGATTTTATTGGTTGGTACACAGATAAAACAGAATCTCTTTTAAAAATTTCTAAGAAAGATGCTTTTAGACAATACCTTGCATACCATGAAGGGTGGGGTGGGTATAAAAATTATAAGAGCAATCAAAAAGTTATAGGTTTGGCAAAAAAAGTTAAAAACCAATCTGATAGATACAAATCTCAATTACAAAAATGTCAGAAAAGACTAAATAAAAATAAATATATTATTTTTTAACGAAGTTGTTTTTTTAGTTCAATATCAACAGCATCTATTCTTTTTGTATTTTTTGCTAACGCTAAATACATCGTTGGTGTAACGTAGAGTGTAAAGAATGTTGATATAATCATTCCACCTAGAATAGTAGCACCTACAGCTAATCTTGAAGCTTCACCCGCACCTGGCCCAATATTACCTATAACCAGAGGCATCATTGCTATCATTGTGCTTATTGATGTCATCATTATGGGCCTAAATCTTAACTGACAAGCTTCTTTAACTGATGTTTCTATATTTTTACCGGCTGTTCTTAGTTGATTTGCATAATCAACTATTAGAATACTGTTTTTGGTCGATATTCCAATTAGAATGACAAGTGCTATTTGTGAAAAAATATTAATAGAACTATTTAAGAATAGAATAAAGACCAACCCCCCAAACAAAGCAAGTGGAACAGTTAACATAATAATAAATGGGTGGATAAATGAGTTAAAAGTTGCAGCCATTACTAGGTAGGCAGTTAGAAATGCTAATCCAAAAATAATAAACAGCTCGTTGCTAGTTTCTTTTATTTCTTCTGATTTACCCTTCCATGCAATTTGATTGGTAGAGCCAATTTCTTCCATTGTTTCTTCTAAATATGCAATTGCCTCTGTGAGCGTATAAGATTCAGATATATTTGCAGATATTGTTACAGCTCTCTGCCTGTTATATCTTGCTAATTTTTTTGCAGATCCTTTTTCACTAAACGCAACTAAATTTGCTAAAGAAATAAGTTTACCAGTGCTTTCTGATCTAACAAATATTTTAGAAAGCCCTTCTTGAGATCTTCTGTCAGCCAAGTATTGCTGAAGTATAATTGGATATTCTTTACCAAGTCTATTAAATTTTGTTACAGTTTTTCCACCATAAAGAGTTTCTAAAGTTTTTCCAATTGAGTCAGTAGATATATTTAAATCTTTAGCTTTGTTTTTATTAATTACCAGTTTGATTTCTGGTTTGTCCCTTGAATAGTCAGATTCTATTCTGGATAAGTTTTTATTCTGTCTTAATTTTATGATAACTTTGGATTGTATTTCTTCTAACTCTTCGTAAGTACTACCCAATATAACCATTTGAACTGGTTTATTGTAACTAGAAACCCTAATAGATTGAGGTGATATTGGAAAAGCTACAGTTTCTGGTACAGTCACAATTTTTCCAATTGCTTCCCTCATTATTGTTAGTGAACTTTTATCTCTTTCAGCCCATTCATCCAATAATGCAATTATTATAAAGCTGTTAAAAGAATTTTGGTTGCTGCCAAAGCCCGGCACTCTCATTATAAATCTTTTATATGGACTATCCTTAGCCTGGAGAAGTGGAATTAATCTTTTTTCAACATCTTCTGCTCTTTTTTCAGTATATTCAAAAGAACTTCCCTCATCTGTAAATCCAAGAACAAGATATACACCTCGATCTTCCGTAGGTAACAATTCTTTTTTTGTAAAATGAAATAAAACACTAGAGGTAACAATAGTGAAGACAATAAATAAAATAATAGTTTTTTTCTTATTTAGCCAATAGCCCAATGTTTCTTCATAAAATTTTGATAATGATTTAAAAAACTTGTCAAATTTAGTAACTATAAGATTTTGCTTAGGTTCTTTCTTTAAAAACTTACTTGCTAACATGGGTGACAATGTAAGTGCAACAAAAGAGGACACCACAACTGAAAAAGATAAGGCAATTGCTGTTTCTCTAAATAACGTTCCTGCAATTCCATCTATAAAAATTAAGGGAATAAATACAGCAACTAGAATTAATGTTGTAGCAACGATTGCAAAACTAATTTGTTTTGATCCTTTATAAGCCGCAACTAAAGGGCTTTCTCCATTTTCAATTCTTCTATAAATTGCGTCTGTCATTATGACTGAATCATCAGTAATTATTCCAATTGCCAGAATAAAGCTTAATAAAACAAAAATATTTATTGATAAACCAAATAAGTAAAGACCTAAAAAAGATGCTATTAAACTTACAGGTAATGCAACTGCTGGCACGATTACAGCTTTTATATTTCCCAAGAATAAGTAAATAATAATAACCACAAGTATAAAAGCTATGATCAAAGTTTTGTATACTTCATCAATAGCAGTTCCTACATATGTTGCTCTGTTAAAAGCTACTTCTATATTTAGATCACCTGGTAATGTTTTCTTAACTTCATCTATTTTTTTACTTATTTCTTTAGAAAGTTCTACTGTTGAAGCACCACTTTTTGCATAAATACCAATTCCTACAGTTTTTAGATTTAAAGCATCCTTACTTTGTGCCTTGAAAAGATTTTTTTCTGAAACTGGACCGAACTCAATATTGGCAATATCCGCAAGTCTTACAATACTATTTTGGTTTTTTTTTATAGGTAATGCTTTTAATTTTTCTATATCATCATATGATTTATCTAAATTTAATATTAAATCAATATTGTTAGCCTCAAGAGTACCCGCTGGCAGACTTACATTTTCTTTTCTTATTGCTATCTCAACTTCTTGAATGGTCAAATTATAAGCTGCAAGTTTAATTGGATCTATCCAAACTCTAACACTTAAATCTCTTAAACCGCCCGTTCTAATAGTTCCTACGTTCTTAACACTCGAAAATTGATCTACTAAATATCTCTCAACATAATCTCCAAGCTCTAAATCACTCCAAGTTGCAGAAGATACAGCTAGCCACATTGTAGTTGAAAACCCTGCTGATTGCTTAAGTATTTGAGGGGCATCAGCTTCACTTGGTAATCTATCAACAATTCTTGCTACTCTTTCTCTTATATCATTGGCTGCATTATCTAGGTTAATGTCGGTATTAAATTCAACATTAATTGAGCTACTCCCATTTTCTGATGTGGAGTTAATATTTTTTACTCCTTCTACTCCACCAATTACATCTTCAATTACTTGAGTTACCTCTTGATCAATTATAGGAGCTGAAGCAGATTTATAGTCTACTTTAATTTGAACTACAGGAGGTTGTAAGCCTTCAGGTAATTCTCTTACAGGTAATTGTGAAAAAACAAATATTCCAAAAACGATTAATATAAGAGACATTACCCAAGCAACAACTGGTCTTCTTATACTTAAATCCGTTATAAACATTATTTTTTAATTGGTTTTATTTTACCCCTTGGTCTAACTTTTTTTAGTCCTTCGGCAACAATGGTCTCTCCCTCATTAAGACCAGAGACTATCTCAATAAATCCGCCATCTCTTATTCCAATTTCTATTTCAGTTTTATTTGCAATATTGTCCTTTGAAACTTTGTAGACGTAAGTTTTACTTCCCTCTATCATCATACTAGTATCAGGTATGGCAAGAGAATTTCGTTCGTTATAATTAATAACAACCTCCAGAAGAGAGCCTGGAATTAATTCAGAATTTTCATTTTCAATCATAACTCTTGTAAGTAAACTTCTCGTTTCAGCACTAATTCTACTTGAAACAGCATATACTTTTCCTGTGTATGTTTTATTTTTGCTGCCTGAGAATTTTGCCTTAATAGGCAAATCTTTTTTTATGAATGATGCAAAAGTTTCAGGAATCTTTAGATCAGAATATATAATCGAGTTATCATCTAAAGTTATAATAATAGAATAATCTGAACCAAGAATGTCACCAGTAATACCTCTGTATCCAAGCACACCATCGAAAGGTGCTATAATATTTCTATCTTTAAGTTTAACAATCAGGTCACCTTTTTTAACAAGCTTTTTAAGGGTTAATTCAGACGTTAAGTCATCTCTTTTAATTCTAAAAGATTCTGTTTTTTTTGAAACTGCCGTTCCGAAGCTTTCGATATTTTCAGAAAAATTTTTGTAAACTACCTCTTTAACAATTATTCCAGGAGGAGGTCTTTTGCTGAATTTCTTCTTAAAATGATTGCCTACCATTGTTCTTCCAACAATCACTATTGTGATTATTAAAAAAAAAGTAATGATTGCTGTGCTAATCTTTGTTGATCTTTTCATATTTTAATTTTTTCCATACTCACTCCATGAGCCATCGTAAATTGTTGGCTTATATTTAATATCTATTAAAGAATAAGCAAGAGCCAAAACTGATGCGGTAACTCCAGAACCACAGGTAAATACAACATTTTCATCAAGCTTTAATTCAATTAATTTAAATTTATCAAGAATTTTTTCTTTAGAAATGAATGTGTGATCTTCATTAATAAGCTCAGAAAAAGGTAGGCAAAAAGAATTTTTTATAGAGCCACTTCTTAAGCCTTTTCTTGGCTCAGGAATCTTGCCTTCAAATCTCTCATTACTTCTTGCATCAATAACTTTGAACTCATTTGTAGCAATATTTTTATCAATTTGTTTTTTATCTTTTACTAATTCTTTTTTTTCATTAGCTATATAATCAGAACTAATAGTTTTTGTTAAATCATTAACTGTTGATTTTTTTTCATTAATCCATTTTTTTAAACCACCATCTAGAACATGAATTAAACTTGGGTCATGTCCAAAGTAAATAAAATTATACCAACATCTACAAGAACTTATAACATCAGAATTATCATAAATTAATATTTGGTCTCTATTTCTAATGCCCATACTTGATATAATTTTCTCCCACGATTTAATATCAGTTAACATGTGAGGTAGATCGGTATCTATTTTAGAATTTTTATCTAAATCAAAAAAGATTGCATTTTTTATATGTTGCTTTTGATATTCTTCAAAACCATTTCGCTTTGTTTGGGGCATGTGCCAAGAGCAATCAATAATTTTTACTTTGTCTAAATTTTTTTCTAACCAGTTTGTATCGACTAGTGACATGTTATCTTTTTTCCAAATATCTCTGATGGTATTCTTCTGCAGGACAATAA
>Ga0209383_1000234_pt1 | contig 40605 bp, 35 predicted proteins | sample CoawatmetaG02DNA_FD_187510 | JGI IMG/M metagenome (GOLD analysis project Ga0209383, IMG submission 187510) | Marine microbial communities from the West Antarctic Peninsula - Coastal water metaG029-DNA (SPAdes) (version 2) | ecosystem: Environmental > Aquatic > Marine > Coastal ...
ACCTCCTAAAGGTAAAGAGTTTAAAACAACTTTTGACTATAAAAATAAATTCAGAGCTAACTACATATCTACAAAAGGTATTGAGGTTAAAGCAAACAGTTCTATTGAAGAAAAAATTCAAATTATAGTTGCTGCTAAAAGAGTAAATGTCATTGATGGTTATGCAGAAAGTCTAAATATCAATAAATTTGATCTAGCGATTGATTGGGGTTTTATGTATTTTATAACTAAGCCTTTATTTTTTGTATTGGACTACTTCTTTAAATTGCTTGGCAATTACGGTTTAGCCATTATTGCGGTTACAGTTTGTATTAGATTAGCTTTCTTTCCTCTTGCTAACTTTAGTTTTAAATCGATGGGAAAGATGAAGTTATTAGCCCCAGAAATGGCCAGATTAAAAGAAATTCATAAAGATGATAAAATGAAATTACAACAAGCAATGATGGCTCTTTATAAAAAAGAAAAAGTTAACCCCATGAGTGGTTGTCTACCTATCCTAGTGCAGATTCCAGTTTTCTTTGCTTTATATAAAGTTTTATTTGTAACTATTGAAATGAGACACATGCCTTTTTACGGATGGATTCACGACTTAAGTGATAGAGATCCAACATCTTTATTTAATATTTTTGGTTTAATTCCTTGGGATCCACCTTCTTTCTTATTAATAGGTGCGTGGCCTATCATTATGGGTATCACTATGTTCATACAACAAAAGCTTAACCCAACCCCACCAGATCCAATACAGGCTAAAATTTTTATGTTCTTTCCAGTGTTTCTAACTGTAATTCTTGCACCGTTTCCTGCCGGTCTTGTTGTCTACTGGAGCTTCAACAATATCTTCACAATGATTCAGCAATATATTGTTCAAAGAAAAATGACTATTAAAACAACTTAAATGTCATTGATAAAAGAAGAAGAGTTAATAAATATTTTACCTAAAGACGGACCAACAGTTGAAGAGGTAAAAAAATACTTAGAAAAGTATAATGATGAATTTATTGTCATTAAATGTGGCGGTAGTGTTTTGGTTGATCCAAAATTATTTAAAATTTTTATCAAAGATGTTGTTGTTTTAAACAAGCTTGGCTTTAATCCTATAATTGTTCACGGTGGTGGAAAAAGAATTAGCAGCAAACTTTCAGAAGTTAATATTAAAAGTAATTTTATTAATGGGTTAAGAGTTACTGATAAAGATACAATCAATATAGTTGAAGATGTATTGATTGAATTTAACAAGGAAATTGTAGGGGCTTTAAGTGATATGTCCTGCAAGGCAAAAAGAATTACAACAAAAGAAAATAATATAATTACTGTCATACAAGAAAATGAAGACCTTGGTTTTGTGGGAACACCCACTATAATCAACAAGGATTTCTTAAACGAAACTGTAAAATCGAATGAAGTACCAGTGGTTGCTCCTCTAGGTTTAAATAAAGATAATCAAACTTTTAATATTAATGCTGATACTGCGGCAGGCTCGATTGCAATTGAGTTAAAAGCTAGAAGATTAATGATTATTAGCGATGTAGAGGGCGTATTAGATAATAAAAAAAAACTAATACCAGAAATTAATTCTCAAAATGCTAAAGAATTAATTGATCAAGAGGTTATATCTGGTGGCATGATACCTAAAATTAATAATTGTCTAAATGTTGCAAGTAATGGGGTTAAAGGAGTGGTGATAATTGATGGAAGAAAAAATCACTCAATTCTTTTTGAGCTATTATCTGATAAAGGTTCTGGAACTTTAATTAGAGAATGAAAAATTTACTTAATATAAAATATTGGTTATTTGACCTTGATAACACTCTTTATAGCGGTCAAACAAAGGTTTTTTCAGAGGTTGATAAAAAAATGTCTTCCTTCATTTCGAAAAAATTTAATGTCGATTTAATTAAAGCAAGAGAAATTCAAAAAGAATATTTCTACGAATATGGTACAACATTATCAGGATTAATGAATCATGATAAAATTGACCCTCATGAATTTCTTGAATTTGTTCACGATATAGATATTAGCTGGCTTCCTAAAGATGAACTATTGCGAAAAGAATTAATTAAAATTAAGGAAAAGAAATATATTTTTACAAATGGATCGCATGCTCATGTTGAAAACGTAACTAAACAACTGGGTATAGATGACTTATTTGATGGGGCATTTGATATTGTTGATGCCAACTTTATTCCAAAACCAAAAATAGAACCTTACAAAAAAATAGTAGAAAAATTTGATTTAGATCCAACAAAATCAATATTGATTGAAGATATTGCTCATAATTTGGAACAAGCTAAAAACCTAGGAATGAAAACTTGTTGGCTTGAGAATGACGAGATATTTGCAAAAAAAGATGCTGATAAACTCTATATTGATTATAAGATTAAGAACTTGCCTTCTTTTCTTCAAGAAATTAATATATTAAAAGCATAATAAAACTAACCTACAAACAATAAAATAAAATTATGAAAGAATTTGAAAATATTATTAATACAGCTTGGGAAAATAAAGATTCAATTAATGGTCAATCAGATCAATCAATATTAGATACTATTAAAGAAACCATTGAACTTGTTGATAAAGGTATTTTAAGAGTTGCTGAAAAAAAAGATAATGAGTGGGTAGTTCATCAGTGGATTAAAAAAGCAATCCTTTTAAGTTTTAAAACTAACGAAATGCAAACTCTTGCGGGCCCCTACGCTACCTGGTGGGATAAAGTTAAAGGAAAAACTACAGGCTGGGGGAGAGAAGAGCATAAAAAAGCTGGATTTAGAATGGTACCTAATGGAGTGGTTAGACACGGATCTTTCATTGGGAAAAATGTTGTCTTAATGCCATCATTTGTAAACATTGGAGCTTATGTGGATCAAGGAACTATGGTCGACACTTGGGCTTCTGTTGGGTCTTGCGCACAAATAGGTAAGAACTGTCACATATCTGGTGGTGCTGGAATTGGTGGGGTATTAGAACCAATGCAGGCAAACCCAACAATTGTTGAGGATAACTGTTTTGTTGGAGCACGTTCTGAAATAGTTGAAGGAATAATCGTAGGTGAAGGATCAGTTTTATCTATGGGTGTATTTATTGGTCAGTCTACAAAAATTGTTTACAGAGAAACTGGTGAAATAATCTATGGAAAAATTCCCCCATACTCAGTAATAGTTCCTGGTAGCTTACCAAGTAAAGATGGTAAGGGCCCTGCTTTATATTGTGCGGTAATAATTAAACAAGTTGATGAAAAAACTAGATCTAAAACTTCTATTAACGATCTATTGAGAGACTAAATGCCAACTTATAATGAAATTACATTAGCAAAAGAGCTAATAAGATTTCCAAGCATTACACCTATTGATGTAGGTGTAATGAAATTCTTAGCAAAGAAACTAACTACTATAGGATTTAAGTGTAAAATATTAGAATTTAAGGACAAGAATTCTAAACCAGTTAAAAATTTATACGCAAGATTAGGTAATGCACAACCAAACTTTATGTTTGCGGGTCATTTAGATGTGGTGCCTCCAGGAAATTTGAAAGATTGGACCGTAAAACCATTTAGTCCCGCTATTAAAAAAAACTATTTAATTGGAAGAGGTGCAAATGATATGAAAGGTGCAATAGCAAGTTGGGTTGTTGCAGTAAATAACTTTATATCAAGTAATAAAAAAATTAAGGGTTCTATTAGTTTGTTAATTACAGGTGATGAAGAAGGTGTTGCAATCAATGGCACCAAAAAAGTAGTTGATTACTTAAAAAAGAAAAAAGAGAAAATAGATTTTTGTTTAGTTGGGGAGCCTACTAACCCTAATAAACTTGGTGAAATGATTAAAATTGGTAGAAGAGGAAGTATCAATGCAGAGTTAACTATAATTGGAACCCAGGGCCACGTTGCCTACCCTCATCGTGCTAACAACCCATCAACTACATTGATCAAAATACTAAATGAAATAAAAGAAATAAAATTTGATAAAGGAACAAAAAATTTTCAACCAACAAATTTAGAAGTAACTAAAATTAATATCAATAATACTGCTGATAACGTTATTCCAGGTATTGCTAGAGCTATATTTAACATAAGATTTAACAATAAACATACATCCTCTAGATTAAAAATTAGATTAAATAGAATTTTCAAAAAAATTACCAAAAAATATAAATCTAATTTTAAAGTAGAATACCGTGTATCAGGCGAAGCTTTTTTAACTAAGCCCAATAAAACGACTTACATGATTCAAAATATTATAAAAGAAATTACAAAAATTAAACCTCAACTATCTACAACAGGCGGAACTTCTGATGCAAGATTTATTAGAAAAATTGCTCCATGTTTAGAATTTGGTCTAGTAGGCAAAACAATGCATAAAGTAGATGAAGCAGTATCTATTTCAGATTTAAAAAAATTAACTAAAATATATTCTAGTATTTTAGAAAATTACTTTAAATGAAAACTGGTTTAATAACCTCCGATACTTATCAAAATCATAATACAGGCGATGGACACCCAGAAAAAATTGATAGGGTTACAGCTATTATTGATAATTTAAAAAAATTAGATAATAAAAGTTTGATTTGGAAGAAGCCTTCAAAATTTGACAAATCACTTTTAGAAATTACTCATACTTCTGATTATATAAATTTTGTAGAAAAATCTTTTCCAAAAAAAGGATTATCCTTTTTAGATGGTGATACAATTATCTCTCCAGGAAGTAAGGAGGCTACTTCAGACGCTGTAGGGTCAATTATTACAGCTATTGATGGTGTTCAGAATAATGAATTTAAAAATGCTTTTTGTGCTGTCAGACCTCCAGGACACCATGCAGAGAGAGAGAAAGCTATGGGTTTTTGCATTTATAATAATGTAGCTATTGGAGCTAACTACCTAATAGATAAATATAAACTTAATAAAATTGTAATCATTGATTTCGATGTTCATCATGGAAACGGAACTCAAGACATTTTCTATGATAATGAGAAAGTTTTATACATTTCAACTCATCAATTCCCCTACTACCCTGGGTCTGGTACCGAACAAGAAAAGGGTAAATATAATAATATATTCAATATTCCGCTACCAGCTGGCACAACCTCAGAAGAATATTTAAATGCCTATGAATTTGTTCTCAAAAAGATAAATGAGTTTAAACCTGAATTTATATTGCTATCTGCAGGTTTTGATGCACATAAGGATGACCCTCTAGCTCAGTTTCAATTAGAAAGTAAAGATTTTTATAAAATTACTAAAAGAACTTTGGAATTATCCAAATTATATTGTAATGGAAAAGTGGTCTCAATATTGGAGGGTGGTTATGACCTACTTGCCCTACAAGAAAGTACCGAGATGCATGTAAATGCATTAATAGAATTTAATTGATAATTTTTTATTAGGCTTTAAATAACTATCAGTGAAACTTTATAAAATTAAAAAATCAAATATTGATAAAAAAGGTCGTGGCCTTTATGCTACACAAGATATTAAAGAAGGTACTAGAATTATCAATTATGTTGGCAAGATTATAACTAAAACACAAACAGAAGAATCACAAAAATTTGATAATGCAAAACCCATCTACTTATTTAATCTAAATAAAAAATATGACATGGATGGAGATGTTTCTTGGAACACTGCACGTTTAATAAATCATTCCTGCTCTAATAACTGTGACTATAACGGAACAGGATTAAAATTATGGGTAATAGCTATAAAGGATATTAAAAAAGGTGAAGAGATAACCGCTGACTATGGATTTGGTTATGATGAGGACTATAAACAATTTCCTTGTAAATGTGCCTCTAAAAACTGTTGTGGTTATATTGTTCGAGCTGAATCAAGATGGAGAATTAATAAAAAGTTTAGCATTGGTCAGCAAAATTTTAATAAATAACTTTTTCTAAAAATAACCCTTCAGCAGGTGCAGGTGGTGCACAAAGTGTTCTTTTTTTTGATTTAAAAACAAAATCAAATTTTTTTAAATCCCATTTTTTTTCAGCTAGATATTTTAAGCAGCCAACCATTGACCTGACTTGTTGTTGTAAAAATGATTGAGATTTGAATTGTATTTCAATTCTTCCTTTAATTGATTTTATCTTAATTGATTTAATGGTCCGGATTGGACTTTTAGCATTGCAGCTTGAAGATCTAAATGTGGAAAAATCTTTAGTACCTAAAAGTTTTTTTGCACCTTTTTGCATTAAAGAGATATCTAGCTCTTTTATTATGTGCCACCCTCTTTCTTTTTCTATAGAAGGTCTGCTTAATCGGTTGAAAATTATATACTTATAAATTCTTTGTTTTGCAGAAAACCTTGCATGAAAATCTATATTTCTTTTTTTAATATTTATAATTGAGACATGCATATCATTTACAAAATGATTTATTGATTTTAAAAATTTATCCAGATTTTGAATTTCTCTTTTACATTCAAAATGTGCTGATTGCTCAATGGCATGGACTCCTGAATCTGTTCTGCCAGACCCAATTAATGATACTTTTTCTTTTAAAAGTTTAGATAGTTTTGTTTGAATTAATTTTTGAATTGATTTTCCTTTGGATTGAATTTGCCAACCAACAAAATTAGTTCCGACATATTCAATTAAAATTTGATATCTATGCATTATTCAAATTTGAACCTTTTTTAATCTGTGATCCGAGCATGAATTCACCAATGTTTTGAGGTCTTTTTCCCTGTCTTTGAATTTCTAGAACTTTTATTGATTTTTTATTACCACAAACAATCTCTAAATAGTTGTCTAATACCTCTCCAGCTTCTCCACTGCCAAGAGCTAAACTTGCCTTTAAAATTTTATACCTTTCCCCATTGTAAGTAAAAAAAGCACCAGGACTTGAGTATAATCCATTTATTTTACCAATAATGTTTTCTGCAGTTTCGTTCCATTCTATTTGGCCTTCTGTTTTTTCAATTTTGACTGCATAGCTTGCTTCATTATGATTTTGTTCTTTAAATTTTATTTTGTCCTCTAAGATCTCATCGATATTATCTAATATTTTATCTGCCGCTAATGCAGAAAGTTTTTCAGATATTGTTTCCGTATTATCATCAACCCTAACTTCTATTTTATAAGAATTACAAACAGGTCCTGTATCTAATTTTTCTTCTATCCTCATAACACTTATACCCGTTTCTTTTTCTAAATTCATAATTGATCTTTGAATCGGTGCTGCGCCTCTCCATTTTGGAAGGAGTGATGCATGAATATTAATAAAACCTTTTTTAACTAAACCTAAATATTCTTTTGGAATAATTTGTCCATAAGCAACCACAATTGCTATATCTGCATCTAATTCTTTTAAGTAATTATATTCTTCCTTATTATTTTTTAATGAACTTGGTGTTCTGTATTCTATTTTTAGTGTTTCTGAAATTCCTTGAATCGGTGATTTATTAATCTTTTGACCTCTTTGTGATTTTTGAGGTGGTTGTGTATACACTACTGATACTAAGTAACCATTTTGATATAGTGATTTTAATATTGGTACAGCAAAAAATGGTGTCCCCATAAAAACAATTTTTTTTAGCATTTCTAAAAAATTTCTCTATTAACCTTAATTTTAGAAAGTTTTTTTATAATCATTGATTTTTTTAGTTTTGATAAATAATCAATAAACAAAATTCCTTCTAAGTGATCTATTTCATGTTGAATGCATGTTGCCAATAATCCATCCGCTTTTAATAATTGTTTTTTTCCATGATAGTCCAAATACTCAACTTGGCATGTATTGGGTCTTTCTATTACTGCAAATTGGTCCGGTACAGATAAACAACCTTCTTCATATTTTACTTTTTCTTCATTTTTATTTTTAATAACAGGGTTAACAAAATATCTTGGTTCTTTTTTATTTTCGTCTCTACTAATATCTATAACAATAATTCTCTTAGGAACACCAATCTGAATAGCCGCAAGACCAATTCCAGGCGCGTCATACATAGTTTGAAGCATATCATCCATTAGCACCCTCTCTTCATCACCAACCTTATCAACACTCTTTGATACTTGACGTAATAACCTGTTTGGTTCTGTTAAAATTACTTTAATTGTCATAATTATTGCTCATTTTAATATAAATTTTAAACTTTTAAAGGGAGAACTTTAAGAAGAATTTTATTTCGAAGTGGATCAACATCAAGCTGGTTAAGTGTGCTAATTATAAAATATAATGTATCTTCATCGATATCATCTATCTGATCTTGACCAATAACCTCAACAATTCGAAGCATAGCGGCTGCCATATCTCCACTATTAATAAATATTTGAATATCAGATGGTATTTCTGATTCTTTAACTTCATATAGATCTTTAAATTTTTCTGAGACCTGAATACCGTCTGACTTAAAAGTCTCAACTAAAATGATGTCTTTTTTTGAAAAAAAGTATTTTTTATTTTTTTTAACTTTTTTTAATAAATCATTTAAATCTTTAGTTATATTTTTTAGTGACTCTCCACCTTTAAAGTAGTTAATCAATTTAGATTGATGCAAGACTTTATTGTTGATTTTAATATTGGTTAATTCAGTTTTATCTTCATCAATATAATTATTATAAAATGAAGTAAAATTTGAAGGAACTTTTTCTTTATCAATTTCTTTTAAAAATACTCTCAACTCTACATCAAATGCATTTTCCATGCCTTCATTATTGAATGAGTTCTTTAAGGCATTTATTAATAGAAGTTTATTTTGAATTTCAGATGTAATTAAGATTCCTTGATAAATTAACGCCCTTGATTCAGTAGCTGATAATACTTTGGTAGATTCTTTGATGTTTAATAATTGGTTAATATTAAATTGAAATCTTTTATAAAGTTCAAATAATTCTTTTTCTGTGTAATGTTTTTCATGTGTGGCTTTTTCAATGTCATTAATTTTATCTATGTTTGCTAGCTCTATATCTTTAATGTTATCCAATAGATTTGATGTTGATAAATATTTCCAAATTTGTTTGGAGGTAGAATCTTTTGGTTCGAATTTAAATTGAGGGTTGGTTCTATGTGATAAATGAAAATCTAAAATTGTATTTTCTGATATCTCCAGATCTGGCTCATTGGAATATCCCATCAAAAAATTTATTTTTCTTTCATAAAATTTATTTTTAAAACCTTGTTCTTTCTTTAAATCTAACAACAATTGAGCTTCTTCTTTTTTATTATTATTAATCAAACAATAAATATTAAATTTTGATAAATAATCATCCTGAATTGAATCTTTTATCTTAGAAAATACTTCACATGCTTTTTTTATTTCTGATTTAGAAAGGTAATCATCTACCAGTAACTTAGTAAGCTTCGGATGTTCGTTAATTATTTGGTTTTTTAGTAAATAGTTTTCAATTAATTCAAGCTTAGAATTTTTAATAAGCCAGTTTGATTTTAATTCTAAGAATTGATCTTTCGAAATATTTATTTTGGGATAATGAGCATTAGTTAAGAGTAAAATGTCTAGTATTTCTGATGCATCTTTTGAAAGGTCAATTTTATTAATTCTTTTAAATATGTTTAAGATCTGATCACCATTTGATTTAGACCACATATTAATATCTAGTCCATTTTCTGCTGGATCGTAGAGTCCTACGATCTTGATTTTATCTGTGACTAATGCTTGATCCTCTTCTATATTTGATACATCACCTTTTTGGGATTGCATTTTATAAATGCTATTCTGTAAAACATCTTTTTTTTCAAAACCTTCAACTACATCAAGATTTTCATTATTCTTTTTCTCTTCAATATTCCATATATCAATAGGTTCTTCAGATTGAGCAGTAAATCCAAAAAATAAATAAAATAAGATAACTGAAAAATATTTTTTATTTAACAATTGTAAATTTTTCATTTGGAATAATTTTTTCAATTTCTTTATTGGGTGATGGAAAATCAATTTTACCTAAGATTACCACTGTACCAATAATAATAATCAAAATTAATATCATTTTAATTAAAAAGCTTTTGCTTATGCCGGTACTTGTATTTTTTGAAAATTGCATATATTCTCTATTAATTTCAAATTAAGACATATTTGTGTTATTTCAATAAAGAAAGCTTATGAATTCAAATAAAAACCTCGTTTTTTTAGGCATGATGGGGTCTGGAAAATCTTCCATTGGCAATTTAGTTTCTAAAAAATTAGACCTTCCATTTATTGATATAGATGGTTTGATTGTGGAGAATACTGGAATGAGTATTTCAGAAATATTTAAAAAAAAAGGTGAAGTTTATTTTAGAAATCTTGAAGAAAAAATCACACTTAAATCTTTAAAAAAACTAAAAAATGTTATTTCTCTTGGTGGCGGTGGATTCATTAATACTAAAATTAGAAAAGAAACTCTTACTAACCACTATTCATTTTGGCTTAATTGGGATGAATCAGTTTTGGTTAAAAGAATTAAAGGCAGCAAAAAAAGACCTCTTGCACGTAAGTCAACTGATCAAGAAATAAAAGCTTTAATAAAAAACAGAACAAAAATATATGCCAATGCACAATTTAAAATAAACTGTAATAAACTTACAAAAGCTGAAATAGTAAAAAAAATTATAAAAATTTATGAGCTTAATTAAACTAACAGTAAAAACTGATAATCAAAAATATCCAATCTTTATTGGAAATAATGTCTTGCATAAACTTCCAAAAATTTTAAAAGAAAATCTTATTAATTTTAATCAATGCCTTGTTGTCGCTGATAAAAATGTGCCTAAGAAGTTAATAAATAAAGTTTTAAATTCTTTACCTAAAAAAAAAATATTACTTCATTATTTTAGTGCTAGTGAAAAAAATAAAAATCAAAAAAGTATTAATAATATTTTATCTATCCTCCTAAGAAAAAATTTTAACAGAAATGATTGTGTAATTTCTATTGGTGGCGGTATCACTGGAGATGTGTCGGGTTTTGCTGCAAGTATATTTAAAAGAGGATTAAAATTTGTTAATATTCCTACTACTTTGCTATCCCAAGTAGATTCTTCAATTGGAGGAAAGACAGGAATAAATAGCAAATATGGTAAAAACCTAATTGGTGCATTTTACCAACCTAGTTTGGTTATTTCAGATATTAATTTTTTGAAGTCTCTACCTAAAAGAGAAATTATATGTGGCTATGGAGAAATATTAAAACATGCCATAATCGCAGATAGAATTTTTTTTAATTTTTTAAATATAAATGGTTCTAAAATTTTAGATCTTAAAAGTCCCTTAATAGAAGAGGCTATTTTTAAAAGCTGTTCTATTAAAAAGAAAGTTGTTGAAGCTGATGAAAAAGAAATTGGCATAAGAAAAATTTTAAATTTTGGGCACACATTTGCCCATGCTTATGAAGCAACACTAGGATATTCCAAAAAGTTAAACCATGGCGAAGCTGTTATGCTTGGAATAAAAACAGCTGCAAAATTTAGCTTATTAAATAAAATTTTAAGTATTAAAGAATTTGACTTGATTAAAAATCATTTAAATAGATTAAATCTTCCCAGTAATATTAATAAATTATTTTCAATAAAAAACGTAAATAAAATATTATCCTTTATAAAAAAAGATAAAAAAAATAATACAAATAAAATAAACTTAGTCTTGCTTAAAAAAATAGGCTCTCCAATATACAGGCTACAATTTGATGAAAAAAAAATTGACCTTTTTCTAAGAAAAGAATTAATTAAGTAGTATTTGAATTGAGTGAATATATTCTTTCAATTCTAGATCTAAAATACTATAGATTTTTTTAGTTGAGATTATCTTGCTTGATTTAGTAAGTTCATCTGATTTTATTATTAGTTTTAAATGAAATTTTCCTTCTCTGTGGCCCTTATGATTTTTATGCAGAAAACTTTTATCCTCGATTTTAAGAACTTGAATAACAATCTCTTTTTTTAGCTTCTTTTTAACAATTGCAATTAATTCATTTATATTCATAAATACTTATTTATTATTATATTACATGAAAAATATTTGCGACTGGAATAATTGTTTTGCTATTGGTGAATATAAAGCTCCAATTGAAAAAGATAACAGTAAAAACTATAGAATGCTTTGTTTAGCCCACGTTAAAGAATTTAATAAAAATTGGAATTACTTCAAAGGAATGGATGATGAACAAGTATTTGATTTTCTAAAGTCGGATATGACTTGGCATAAACCCACACAAAGCTTTAGTTCTTCAGATAATTTTTTTAAAGTGCTTTGGAACAACACCCTAAAAGATGAGTTTGATAAGACTAAACTCAGAGGTGAATATAACCACATGAATCAATTCAAGTTTGATAGCAATGATATTAAAGCATTTAGTATTTTAGGGGCATCCGTTGGTTTAAAATGGGAACAAATACAAGATAAATTCAAAACTCTTGTCAAAAAATTTCACCCTGATATTAATTTAGGAAATAAAGAATACGAAGAAAAACTTAAATTAATTACTTTAGCTTACACCCAGCTAAAAAACACTTATAGGGAAAAAATTGACACTTAATTTAAATATACAACCAGACATCAAAATATCTTTAAAACAATCTTTTGGAATTGATTCAGACATGGAGGTTGATGCATTCTCAAAAAAAAGTGAGTATGTACCTGAAATAGATAAAAATTATAAGTTTGATAGAGACACTACACTTGCAATCATATCCGGTTTTGCTTTTAATAAAAGAGTCTTAGTTCAGGGGTATCATGGAACTGGCAAGTCAACACACATCGAACAAATTGCTGCAAGATTAAACTGGCCTTGTATTAGAGTAAACTTAGACAGCCACGTAAGCAGAATTGATCTTATAGGAAAAGATGCAATTGTTGTAAAAGATGGAAAACAAGTTACAGAATTTAAAGAAGGTATTTTGCCTTGGTCTATTCAAAACCCTGTCGCTCTTGTGTTTGATGAATATGACGCTGGAAGACCAGATGTAATGTTTGTTATTCAAAGAGTGTTAGAGGCTGAAGGAAATTTTACTCTTTTAGATAAAAATAAAGTTATAAAACAAAATAAATTTTTCAGGTTATTTGCAACTTCTAATACCATTGGATTGGGAGATACGACAGGTTTATACCACGGCACTCAACAAATAAATCAAGGACAAATGGATAGGTGGAATATAGTTACATCTTTAAATTATCTGAGCCTTGATAAAGAAATGGAGATTGTTTTGGCAAAAAACAAGAGCTTGAACAATCCCAAGGGTAAAGAAAGGGTATCTAACATGATTAAGGTGGCTTCATTAACTAGAAAAGGTTTTATAGCAGGAGATATTTCTACAGTTATGAGTCCCCGAACTGTTTTACATTGGGCTGAAAACACTGAGATCTTTAAGGATACTGGTTATGCATTTAGAGTTACTTTTTTAAATAAATGTGACGATATTGAAAAGAATACTATAGCTGAGTATTATCAAAGATGTTTTGGTGACGAGTTGCCAGAGTCGATGTTAAATATTCAGATTTAAATGAGCAATAAAGAAGATAATTTTAGAGAACAATTTAAAAAAGCTTTAATCTCCACTGCAAAAGTAATTTCTGAAGATTATAAGTTAGATGTCAAAAAAATTGAAAAAGACTTAACAACACAAAAAAAAGATTTTTTTGATTTAACAAATTTATCAAATAAAAATGATTTTATTAGATTAAGAGCAGAAACAGATTCAGACGCACTTAAAAAAAAATTTTCAAACAAGGAGATATTTAATAAAAATTTACCTAATAATCCATCCTGTAAATCTCTATATAATATTGCTGAAAAAATTAGATATGAAGTTTTAGGTGGAAAAATGCTTAAAGGTGTAGAAAAAAATTTGTATGAGAATTATAATCATAAAATAATCTCAACACACAAAGATCAATTAAAAAACAAAGAGGATGTTTCTATAGTAGAGGCTTTTGAGTTATATATGTTGAAAAAGTTTTTCAACATAAGGCTTAATGCCGTGTCTTCAAAAATGTTAAGTTTTTGGGAAAAGGATTTTATTTCATCTATTGATGAGCACCTAGATTTTCTAAATAAAAATTTGGAAGACCAAAATAACTATAGTTTAAAATTTTCAGAAATTCTTGAAAGTATGGATGTTTTTAATTCAAATAATGAAGATAACAATGAAGATGATGATAAAAAAGATAATGAACAGGCCAATGAATCAGAAAATAGTGATGACAACCAATCACACGACGAAGAAGAAGATAAACAAGACGAAACTCAGACAGGCCTAGATGCAGGTTTTGATCTTAGTGACCAGCAAATGGATGAACAGTTAAAAGATTCGGATTCTCTAAAAGAAAGCACTGAAAATGTAATAAAAAAAACTAACTTAAATAACATTGACCAAGAATATAAGATTTTTACAACAGAATTTGATGAAATTGCAAAAGCTGAGACATTAGAAGATACAAAAGAAACTCAGAGATTAAGAAAAAATTTAGATCAACAGCTTGTTGGTTTCCAAGACCTAATAACCAAACTTGCAAATAAATTACAAAGGCAGCTGCTTGCAAAACAAAATAGAGCTTGGGAGTTTGATTTAGAAGAAGGTTTACTAGACAGCTCAAAGCTAACTAGAATTATTATGGACCCATATAATTCACTATCCTTTATGAGAGAAAAGGACCGTGATTTTAAAGATACGATAGTAACTTTATTAATTGATAATTCAGGATCAATGCGTGGACGTCCTATAACAATCGCAGCACTTTGTGCGGATATATTATCTAGAACTTTAGAAAGATGTGCCGTGAAGGTTGAGGTATTAGGTTTTACGACAAAAAACTGGAAAGGTGGAAAAAGTAGAGAAGCTTGGACCAGAACTGATAAGCCGAAAAGCCCTGGAAGACTTAATGACTTAAGGCACATAATATATAAAGGAGCAGACACTCACTGGAGACAAGCTAAAAATAATATAGGTTTAATGCTAAAAGAGGGGTTATTAAAAGAAAATATAGATGGAGAAGCTATATCTTGGGCTTACAATAGAATTAAAAAAAGAAAAGAAGAAAGAAAAATCTTAATGGTCATTTCAGATGGTGCACCAGTAGATGACTCTACTTTGTCAGTTAATTCAGGGGACTTTCTAGAAAAACATTTAAAAAAAATGGTTAAATTTATAGAAACGAAAAGTGATGTCGAAATTTTAGCCATTGGTATTGGACATGATGTTTCTAGATACTACGATAAGGCTATTAAAATAACCGATGTGCATGAGCTTGGGGACGTGATGATTTCTCAACTAAGCGATCTATTTGAAAATAAAAATAAATTACACTAAAGGTTTTTAAGATCTTTATTTTTCCATTTAATGCTAACTTCAGCACCACCTCTTGTTTCTGAATTTTTACATAAAATATGTGCATAATTTTTTTCAAGCAAGGTTTTGCCTATAAAGATACCAAGACCTAGCCCTGATTTAGATTTTATAGAGGATTTATATGACTTAATATAAGGTTCACCAATGTTTCTTAGAACATCTTTAGAATATCCTTCGCCATCATCCTCAATTGTAATTTCTGTAATATCGTTATCACTTTTTAAACTTATAAAGACTTTGCTTTTTGAAAATTTATTGGCATTTCCAATAAAATTTCTTAATCCATATACAATCTCAATAGATTTAGTAATATTTAATGAATTTGAATTTTGATCAAAATTTAGAATAAATTCTTTTTTACTTATTTCTTTAAAAGATTTTACGATTTCATTTAGATAGTCAGCTATAGATAAATCTCTATCAATAAAATCATCTTCAATATTAGGATTTAACGTTAATCTTTTTAATATTTCGCTACATCTTTCTATTTGACTCACCAAGAGGGTAACATCTTTTTTAACTTCATCATTATCTTTAAATTGTTTTAATAAATCTGATGATATGATTTTTATTGTTGAAAATGGAGTACCTAAAGAATGGGCTGCAGCAGCAGCTTGACCACCAAGTGACAAAAGCTCGTGCTCTTGCGACATAATTTCTTCCATTTTGTTTAGAGCTTCTTTCCTAATTCTAGATTCTTTTCCAAATATTAAAGCAAAATAATTTAAAAAAATTAAAGCAATAATTAATGCGATCGGAATTGAATAATAGTAATAACTATCAACATGAAAATGTTCACTAACTGGGTAAGGCAATGGTTGGTTAAAAAAAGTAAGAAAAATAATTGTTAAAATAGTAATACTAGCTAACAATAAATTGCTCTTAAAACCTAAGTTGGATGATGAAAAAATAGTCGGAATTATCAAAAAAATTGAAAAAGGATTTGCAATCCCTCCTGTTAAATAAATTAAGCCACTTAACTGCAAGATATCAATTAATAAAAAAAAGAACCCCTCTTTGTCGGATAACTGTGTATTTTTATTAATATGAATTAAATATAGGTTACTTAGTATTCCAATTAAAATTATTGAATTTTCTAAGATTAAATCAAATTTAAAATTAAAAATAAAATAAATTAAATTTATAGTAATTAACTGACCAATAATGGCTATCCATCTTAAATTTATGTATGTAGATTTTTTTAATGAAAAATATTTTGAAGTTTCGAAAAACCTCATTATTAGATGTCTAGATTTTGAACATTGATTGCGTTTGAAACAATGAAATCTTTTCTTAAAGCAACGTCATTACCCATTAAAGTGTGAATTAGATGTTGGTCTTTTTTTAAATCTTTTGAATACTGAACTTGTAGTAGGTTTCTTGTTTCAGGATCTAGAGTTGTACTCCATAATTCTTCTGGATTCATTTCTCCCAATCCCTTGAATCTTTGAATGCTCATTTTAGATTTTTCTTCTTCGTAGGCTTTAGTAAATTCTTTGGTTCCTTTTTTAACTTTTTGTAATTCTTTATTGTTTTTTAAAATATAATTTTCTAATTCATTTTCGTCTTTTATATAAATTCCTTTTGTACCTTTGTTAATTTTAAATAATGGTGGTTGAGCAAGATAGACATGTCCATTTTCAATTAATTTATTAAACGGTTTGTTATTAAAAAATGTTAATAATAACGCTCTAATGTGAGATCCATCAACATCGGCATCTGTCATAATAATAATCTTTCCATACCTTAAATCTTTTAAATCTATATCTTCAACTTTTGGATCGAGACCAAGGGCATTAATTAAAGTGACAACTTCATTAGATGACATCATTTTAGCTAATGATTTTGTTCTGTGTTCACTACCATCTTTATTGCTGTTTTTCTTAAGAGCAACTTCTTCAACATAAGTATTAAGAATTTTTCCCCTTAGGGGTAAGACTGCTTGATTTGACCTGTTTCTACCTTGTTTTGCCGAACCACCCGCAGAATCTCCCTCAACTATAAATAATTCTGTTCCTTCTTGTTTTCCTATTTGACAATCAGCTAATTTTCCTGGCAGGCCACTTAATTCTAAAGCACCTTTTCTTCTAACATTTTCTCTAGCTTTTCTAGCAACATCTCTTGCAAGAGCTGCCTGCATTACTTTTGCTAAAATAATTTTAGATGTAGTTGGGTTTTGATCAAACCATATTGATAATTTTTCACTTACAATACTTTCTACAATCATTCTTACTTCAGATGAAACTAGTTTATCTTTTGTTTGAGAGGAAAATTTTGGATCAGGTATTTTTGCCGAAATAACACAAGTGAGCCCCTCTTTAATATCATCACCTGAAATTGTTAATTTGTTTTTCTTTAATAAATTATGTTCTGTCGCGTATTTATTAATTACTCTAGTTAATGCACTTCTAAAACCTAGTAAGTGAGTACCACCATCTTTTTGATATATATTATTTGTATAAGGATAAATGTCTTCACCATAGCTTGCGTTCCACTTTAAAGAGCATTCAATTGCAATATTATTTTTTGTGCCTTCAATATAAATTGGTTTTTTAAATAAATTATTCCCAGTTTTATTTACAAGTTTCTCTCTTTTCTCATCTAGAAAATCAACAAATTCTAAAACACCACCTTCAAACTTGAACTCAATTATTTTTTCTTTTTTTTGGTTTAAATCATTAATTGTTATTTTTATCCCTTTATTAAGAAATGCTAGTTCACGCATTCTTTTAATAATTATATTTGGAGTAAATTTTATTGAAGAAAATATTTCTTTGGATGGCAAAAAAGTTATTTGCGTGCCAGTTTCTTTTGACTTTCCTATAACCTTAAGTGGTGCTTTTGAAGCTCCATCTTTAAACTCCATAAAATATGTTTTTCCATCTCTATCTATTTCTAACTTTAGTTTTTCTGACAATGCATTTACAACTGAAACTCCTACACCATGCAATCCACCAGATACTTTGTATGAATCATGATCAAATTTTCCTCCCGCATGGAGTTGTGTCATAATAACTTCTGCAGCAGACATTTTTTCACCTTTATGCATATCAACAGGTATTCCTCTACCATCATCTCTAACCGTAATAGTTCCATCTGAATTTATTTTAACATCTATATTATTACAATGCCCTGCTAAAGCTTCATCTATTGAGTTATCTACAACCTCATAAACCATGTGATGTAAACCAGTTCCGTCATCGGTATCACCAATATACATTCCTGGTCTTTTTCTTACAGCTTCAAGACCTTTTAAAACCTTGATAGAATCTGCCTGATATGAAGAATTATTTTTCATTTTATAATAAGGAAATTGATTACTTATATCATTTTTTGAAAATTTTTATCAATTAATTTAAGATGTGTTTATGCTTATACTTAAAAAAAAGCCTTAATTTAAAAGACAAATTTGTTTTTATCTTTTTATTAATACGATAAACGTAAATATATGGAATTTAAAAGTATTTTTCGAAAAATACCTATTATAAAAAGACTCTACCCCTCTATTTTTACAAAATATTGTAAGTTTTCACACAAAAAAATTTTTATTTGTAAATTTAGAAATATTTTTTTAAAGCTTAATATTTATGAACCAATAGACAAATCTATTTTATTATTTGGTTATTATGAAGATCAACAAATAGATTATACATTCGATTATTTAAAAAAAAATAAAATTGATCACTTCTTTGATGTTGGGGCTAATAGTGGAATTTATAGTCTAATAATAGCCCAACGATTTACAAAAATGAAAATATTAAGCTTTGAACCAATTAAAAAAACTTATTTAAAATTAAAAAAAAATATTTCATTAAATAAAAATATAATAAATATCAAAAATATTAAAACTTTCAATTTTGGCTTATCTAATAATGAATCAAAATTAAAAATGAAAGCCTTAGTGAGAGATAGTCATGTTCAGCTTGGAGGATTTGGGGTTATGGAGAGTTATGATAAAGAATCTGATTTTTATACTGAAACTGCAATATTTAAATCAGCGGACAATATTTTTGATTATAAGAATAAGTCACTGTGTTTTAAAATTGATGTAGAAGGACATGAGCTATTTGCTATTAAAGGTCTAAAAAAAATTTTTTTAAATAATAAAATTTTTCTACAAATAGAGATCTTTAATAAAAACTATAAAAATGTTTCAAAAAGTTTAAGAATATTAGGTCTAAAACAGATAAATAGAATTAAAGATGATTATTATTTTATAAAAAGTTAGATATATGGCGGAGAGACAGGGATTCGAACCCTGGATACCTTTGACAATATACACACTTTCCAAGCGTGCGCTTTAAACCGCTCAGCCATCTCTCCACTTACTGGTCTTTATTAATTTTAAGCACTCCTATAAATGCTTCTTGAGGTATTTCAACTTTTCCAAACTGTTTACCTCTAGCTTTTCCTTTTTTCTGTTTATCTAATAACTTTCTCTTTCTATCTCTAGCACCCCCACCATGAATTTTAGTTAATACATCTTTTTTAAAACCCTTAATAGTTTCTCTTGCTATAATTTTTCCTCCAATAGCAGCTTGAACAGGTATCATAAAGTTGTGCCTAGGAATTAAATCTCTTAATTTTTCACAAACTTCTCTTCCAACTGTTTGTGCAAAATCCTTGTGAACCATCATTGATAGCGCATCAACAGGTTCTGCATTTACTAAAATTCCAAGTTTAACTAAATCACCCTCTCTATGACCTATAATTTCATAGTCGAAGCTAGCATAACCGCTGGTCATTGACTTTAATCTGTCATTAAAATCAAAAACAACTTCATTTAAAGGAATTTCATAACTTAATACCGCTCTATTCCCAGAATAACTTAGATTGGTTTGAACTCCTCTTTTGTCCTGACAAACCTTTATGATGGCCCCTAGATACTCATCAGGTGTAATAATAGTTGCTTTGATCCATGGCTCTTCAATATATTTAATGAATGTGGGCTCTGGAAGACTTGATGGGTTTTGTAGCTCTATTACTTCACCTTTATTCATGTGAACTTTATAAACAACGCCGGGCGTTGTAGTTAATAAGTTTATATCAAATTCTCTCTCTAATCTTTCTGTAATAATCTCTAAGTGTAGTAAGCCTAAAAACCCACATCTAAATCCTAATCCTAAGGCAGAAGAAGATTCTGCTTCATATGAAAAACTAGCATCATTTAATTGAAGTTTACCCAAACCATCTTTTAATTTTTGATATTCGGAACTGTCTACAGGAAACAATCCACAAAATACAACTGGCTTGCTTGGTTTAAATCCTGGCAATGCTTCTTGGAGTGGTTTGCTTGCATCACAAATAGTATCTCCAACTTTCGTTTCTGATAAAATTTTTATACCTGTTGTTATAAAACCAATTTCTCCAGCATTTAATTCGTTAACATCAGTTGCTTTTGGGGTAAATACACCTACTTTTTCAATTATATATTCTTGGTTAGTAGACATCATTTTTATCTTCATATTTTTAGAAATCTTTCCATCAATAACTCTAACTAAAATAACCACCCCTAAATAAGTGTCATACCAACTATCAACTAATAAACATTTTAAATCTGAATTCTTTTCTCCTTCTGGGGCTGGTAACGATACAATAATTTGCTCTAGAATATCATCTATACCTTCACCTGTTTTTCCAGAACAAGCTATGGCATTTTCAGTGTCTATACCTATTACATCTTCTATTTGTGTTTTTGTTTTTTCTAAATCTGACGCTGGTAAATCAACTTTGTTTAAAACAGGGACTATCTCATGCTTGGTGTCTAAAGCTTGATAAACATTTGCCAATGTTTGTGCCTCTACTCCTTGGGTACTATCAACAATTAAAATAGATCCTTCACATGCATACAGAGATCTACTAACCTCATAACTAAAATCTACATGTCCTGGGGTATCAATAATGTTTAGAATATACTCTTTACCATCTTTTGCTTTATAATTAAGTTTAACAGTTTGAGCTTTAATAGTTATCCCTCTTTCTCTCTCAATATCCATTGAGTCTAAAACTTGTGCCTTCATTTCTCTTTCAGTAAGGCCACCACATGTATGAATTATTCTATCTGCTATAGTTGATTTACCATGATCTATATGAGCAATAATTGCAAAGTTTCTAATATGATCAATTTTTGTCATAATTATGATCTAATCTTTGCACTAATTTTTGATTCAACAGTTAAAATAATAAGTTGATTAATTTTATTTAAATCATCTTCAGTTAATGTTTTTTCTAAAGATTGAATGGTTACATTTAATGCAATTGATTTTTTACCTTCAGGAATATTCATTCCTTCATAAACGTCAAATACTTTGACAGATCTTACTAATTCTTTGTCTACATTATAAATAACCTCAATTAATTCTTGAACTTTAAAATTTTTGTCTAAAACAAAAGCAAAATCTCTTTCTGATTTTTGAAAATCTGAATATTTGTATTGAGTTTTTTGTTCTTTTAACGATTTTTTTGGTTGTTTTAAATTATCTAAAAATATTTCAAACCCTACTAATGCATCAACTTTAATGTCTAATTTTTTTAATATATTTGGATGAATATCACCAAAAAAAGCTACTACTTTTTCTTTATCTTTGTTTAAAAAAATTCTTCCCGATTTTCCTGGGTGATAATAGTTTGGCGTTTCATCGTCAATATGGAGTTTGTTTTTGTTGTAGCCTGCTTCAACCAAACTTTTGACAACATCACTTTTAACGTCAAATACATCAACTAGTCTTTCTTTTTCTAGCCAACTCTGTCTAGCAAATTTTCCTGATCTTAATCCACTAACTACAGTCTGTTGCTCTCCTGGTTGTGATCCTGAAAAAGTTGGACCTATTTCAAATACTGATAAATCTTTAAATCCCCTTCCTAAATTCTTATTCAAATGAATAATCAAATTAGAAAAAATTGAACTTCTCAATACATCCAAATCAGAACTTATAGGGTTAATTATTTTAATTTCTTTATTATCTTCAATGAATAGTTTGTTAATTTTACTATCGGTAAAAGACCATGTAATAGCCTCAAGATAGCCCTTGGAAGCAATAGATCTTTGTAAAAAATGAAATAACCTTTGTTTTAAATTTAATGTCTGTTTTTTTCTAACTTTCTCAGGTTCAATGATTTTAATTTGATCATAACCTTTTATTCTTACAAGCTCTTCTACCAGATCAACTTCTTGGAAAATATCAGGTCTCCAGGATGGTATGACGACATTAAGTAGCTTTTTATCTTCTTTTGTTTCAAATCCTAGGTTATTTAGAATTGTGATCATTTCTTTTTTATCGATATTAAATCCAGTAATTTTTTGAAATAAAGAGGGATTGAATTTTAAAGTTTTTTTTTTAAAATCCTCAATTTTTTGAATATCAAATTTACTAACTACACCGCCACATATTTCCTGTATTAAGTTAGCAGCTCTTTCAAGACCCTGCTCAATTGATAATGGATCAATACCTCTCTCAAATCTAAATTTTGCATCAGTATCTATATTAAGTTTTTTAGAGGATTTTCTGATTGATCGTGGACTAAAATAAGCAGACTCAATTAATACATTTTTTGTATCTAACGCAGTTCCAGTTCTTGTGCCTCCTATTATACCACCAAGACCCAATACACCTGATGCATCTGATATGACACACATCTCATCATCTAGTTTATATTCTTTATTGTCTAATGCCTCGAATGTTTCACCTTTTTTAGAATTTCTTACAATTATTCCTTTGTCTATTTTATCAACATCATATGCATGAAGTGGTCTATTTAAATCAAACATTACATAATTTGTAATATCAACTATTGCTGAAATGGGCTTTTGACCTAGAGAAATTATTTTTTCTTTTAACCATTCTGGACTTTCTATATTTTTTACATCTGTAATCAAGCAACTACCAAATGACGTACACGCCTGATTTTTTCTATTTTCAATTTTTACACTAACTGTTTGTTTATTTTTTTTATCTAATTTTTTTTCTTTTTGATTTTTTAATGTTCCTGCACCCGCTGCTGCTAAATCTCTTGCTATCCCTCTTACACCCAAACAATCAGCTCTATTGGGTGTAATGGAAATATCAATTACATTTAAAAAAGAATTTGGAAAATAATTTTCACCTATTTTTTTATCATACTTTTTTGAGGAAAGTTCTGTAATGCCATCACTTTCATTTGATAAATTGAGTTCAGATTCTGAACAAAGCATTCCATGCGAAGTGACACCTCTTATTTTGCTTACTGCTAGTTTCATTTGGTTTTTTGGTATTATGGCGCCAGGAGGAGCATAAATTGTCAACAATCCTTCTTTTGCATTTGGTGCACCACAAACAACTTTAACAGGCTCTTTTTTTCCAATATCTACATCACAAACTCTAAGCCTATCTGCGTCAGGGTGTTTTTCTGCTTTCAAAATTTTAGCAATTATAAAGCTATCTAGCTCTCCAGATTGACTCTCAACACCTTCTACTTCCAGCCCAACGTCTGTAAGTTTATCAATAATTTGATTTTCACTAAGCTTAGTATTCAGATGTTCTTTTAGCCAATTTGTTGTAATCTTCATCTACTTAAGCCCCTGTAGTTTGTGGGTACATCTATTGGATCAAAACCAAAGTGATTTAACCATCTATAATCACAATCAAAAAATGCTCTTAAATCATTTATGCCATATTTAAGCATTGCCAATCTATCTATTCCTATACCAAATGCATATCCTTGGAATTCATCTGGATTGACTTTTACATTTTTTAAAACATTTGGATGAACCATTCCACAACCTAAAACTTCAAGCCACCTATCTCCTTCACCAATTATTATTTTTCCATCTTTAATTTCATAGCCAATATCAACCTCAGCTGATGGTTCAGTAAATGGAAAATGACTTGGTCTAAATCTCATTTTAATTTTATCAACTTCAAAAAACTCTTTAATAAAATAATTTAAACAACCCTTTAAGTGACCCATATTTATATCTTTATCAATATGTAATCCTTCAACTTGGTGAAACATGGGGGTATGGGTTTGATCACTATCTGATCGATATGTTCTACCTGGTGCAATTATTTTAAAAGGTGGCTTATCATTAAGCATAGTTCTAATTTGAACTGGGGAAGTGTGCGTTCTTAATAATAGTTCTTTTTTTTCATCAAGATAAAATGTGTCGTGCATATCTCTTGCTGGATGATTGTCAGGTGTATTTAATGCTGTAAAATTATTATATTCATTTTCAATATCAGGACCTTCTTCAACACTAAATCCAATTTCTGAAAAAATTGAAGAAATTTCATCTATAACTTGAGATACTGGATGAATCTTTCCTTGAACAAAAGGTCTCTCAGGTAGAGTTATATCTATTTTTTCTTTTTCTAATTTTTGATTAATTTCGTTTATTTCGATATTGTTTATCTTTGTAATGATTAAATTTTGAAGCTCATCTTTTATTGAATTTAAGTCTGATGCAAATTTCTTTCTCTCTTTTTCTGCTACTTTTCCAAGCTCTTTAAATTGAGAACTAATCAATCCATTTTTACCAAATAGATCTGTTTTGATTTGATTGACTTGATTTAAGTCTAAATTATCTTTTAACTTTAAAAGAAATTCATCTTTTATTTTTTTAATATCAGACATACTGAGAGATTATTTCTTCACCGAAGAAAAACAATAGTGAAGATTAATTTAGTGCCGATTGAGCTTTTTGAACGATCGTTTTAAAGGCTTCTGGGCTGTCGTATGCTATTTCAGCTAGTATTTTTCTATCCAGCTTAATTCCACACTTTGTTAAACCATTAATAAATTTTGAGTAAGTTAATCCTTCAGATCTAACACCTGCGTTAATTCTTTGTATCCATAAAGATTTAAATTCTCTTTTTTTAGTTCTACGATCCCTGTAAGCATATTGCATAGCTTTTTCCATAGCTTGCTTTGCAACTCTAATCGTATTTTTTCTTCTGCCCCATTGTCCTTTGACAGCTTTTAAAACTTTTTTATGTTTTGCGTGACTTGTTACGCCTCTTTTTACTCTTGCCATTTTATCCTCTTAAACTGTAAGGCATGTATGATTTAACTATTTTGCCATCTTGTTTTGACATAGCAGTCGTGCCTCTTAATTTTCTAATTTGTGAATTTGTTCTTTTAATCATGCCATGTCTCTTTCCAGCTTGAGCCATCATAACTTTACCCGTCGCTGAAATCTTAAATCTTTTTTTTGCTGAACTTTTAGTTTTTAATTTAGGCATAATTCTGCGGACTTATACAAATATTGGAATGTATTTACAACCTCTATTAAGCCTTATAAAGGCTGAATAACCATGATCATTTGCTTCCCATCAAACTTTGGGTGTAGTTCTACTTTGCCAATATCTTGCATATCGACTTTTATTTTATCCATTAATTCTCTACCTAAGTGAGAATGTTGTAATTCCCTACCTTTAAACCTTATAGTAAATTTTACCTTGTCTCCTTTTCCAATAAATTTTTTTGCATTTTTAACTTTAAAATCATAATCGTGAGTTTCTGTAACTGGTCTCATTTTTATTTCTTTTAATAAAACTATTTTTTGTTTCTTTTTTGCAACATTTGCTTTTTTTTGAGCATCATATTTAAATTTACCCATATCAATAATTTTGCATACAGGTGGTTTTGCATTGGGAGCTATTTCGATTAGATCTAAGCCCTGTTCTTTCGCTATTGATATTGCTTCGTTAGTATTTAATATTCCTATATTATCACCGTCGCTTCCAATAACCTGTACCTCTGGTGCTGTGATTCTATTATTAGACTTTGGGCCTTTGTCTTTAGTTCTTCTTTGAAAATAATTTTGTTTAAAATCTGCCACTTAATTTGAAGATGCTTTATTTAAAGCTGAGAAAGTTTTTAAGAATAGGTTCAATTCCATATTTTCTTGTTTATTAGTATCTAATCTTCTAATCGTTACTGAGTTACTGTCAACTTCTTTTTTACCACAAATCAATAAAAGTGGTATTTTAGATATAGAATGTTCTCTAATTTTATAATTTAAATTATGATTTTTTAAATCTACTTCACAGCTCATGCCTGCATTATTAATTTTTAAGTTAACCTCTTTTGCATATTCATCAAACTCTTCTGAAATAGGAATTACAACTACCTGTAAAGGAGCCAACCAAAATGGAAATTTACCTGCATAATTTTCAATGAGAATACCCATGAACCTTTCTAAAGATCCGGACAGCGCTCTGTGAAGCATTACTGGAGTTTTTTTAGTTCCATCTTTGTCTACAAAAGACGCGTCTAATCTACCAGGTAAATTAAGATCTACCTGTAAAGTTCCACACTGCCAATCTCTACCAATAGCATCTCTTAAAACAAATTCAATTTTTGGACCATAAAATGCTCCTTCGCCCTTATTAACTGTGTATTCAAGTTTAGATGCCTTAACAGCATCCAATAAAGCTTTTTCTGCTTTATCCCAAACTTCATCCTCACCAACTCTCACTTCGGGTCTGTCTGCATATTTTAAAATTACATTTTCAAAACCAAGATCTTTATAAATATCTAAAATCAAATTTGTTACAATAATACATTCTTCCGTAATTTGTTCCTCTGTACAAAAAATATGAGCATCATCTTGAGTAAAGGCCCTAACTCTTAACAGTCCATGTAAAGCTCCTGAAGGTTCATATCTATGGACTTTTCCAAACTCTGAAATTCTTAAGGGAAGATCTCGATAACTTTTTAAACCTTGGTTAAATACCTCGACATGTCCAGGACAATTCATTGGCTTGATTGCAAATATCTTTTTATCAGGGGTCTCTGAAGTATACATATGCTCGCCGTATTTTCCCCAATGCCCTGACTTTTCCCAAAGAGCTCTATCCAAAACTTCAGGAGTATTTACCTCTTTATAGCCCTCTTCTTCTTGTCTATTTCTAATATAAGAAACTAGTTTTTGAAAAAGCTTCCACCCTTTTTGATGCCAAAAAACAGATCCTGGGCTTTCCTCTCTAAAGTGAAACAAATCCATTTCTTTTCCAAGTTTTCTATGATCTCTTTTTTCAGCTTCCTCTATCCTTTTTAAATATTCGTCTAAATCTTTTTGTGATGCCCAACTTGTTCCGTAAATTCTTTGCAACATCTCATTATTTGAGTCACCTCTCCAATAAGCACCTGATACCTTTGTTAATTTAAAATATTTACCAATTTTACCTGTTGAAGATAAGTGTGGTCCCTTACATAAGTCATGCCAGTCTCCATGGAAATATATAGAAACGTCTTCTCCTTGAGGAATGCTTTCAATAATTTCAGCTTTATATATTTCTCCCTTATCTTTAAAATGGGATATTGCCTTATCCCTATTCCAAACCTCTCTTGTAGTTGGAACATCTCTATCAACAATTTCTTTCATTTTATTTTCAATTTTATTTAAGTCTTCCTCTGTGAAAGGCTCTTTTCTTGAAAAATCATAATAAAATCCGTTTTCTATAATTGGACCAATGGTTACTTGAGTCCCTGGAAAAAGTTCTTGCACCGCCATTGCAGTTATATGTGCTGTGTCATGACGAATAGTCTCTAAGCCTTCTTTATCTTTATAAGTGAAAATTTTAACTGAACAATTCCTATCTATGATGTAGCTTAAGTCTTTAAGTTCTTCATCAACACTAATAACTGTAGCTTGTTTTGATAAAGATTTACTAATCTTTTCTGCAACTTCTAACCCTGTTACTTTGTTTGGAAATTCAATACTATTTCCGTCTGGTAATGTAATTAATGGCATTTAATTTAATAATTTTTTGTACTCTGAATATGTAGAAAAACACATTTTTTCAACATTAAATTTTTTAATTATATTTTTTCTACCTTCTATACCTATAGATTTTAATCTAGATTCGTCTAAATTTAATACTTCTATTATTTTTTTACTTAAAGACTTGGGGTTATTCGACTCAAATAAAAAGCCCGTTTCATTATTTACTATTGTTTCGTTAGACCCTCCAATATCACTGGCAATTATGGGTTTTTCCATTGATTGAGCCTCTATTACAACCCTTCCAAAGGCCTCTGGTTCTATTGAAGCCGAAATAATCAAATCAGAGACTTTGTAAGCTAAGGGCATATTTTTACAATGTTCTACAAATTTTAACTGCGCTGTTAATCTATATTGCTCAGCTAATCTTTTTATTTTTTTACTGTAAATATCTCTACCTTGATCACTTCCCAAAATAACAGCATAAAAAGACTGGTGGCCTAATTCTCTATTAACAAGGTTTAATGCTTCAATGAATACCTCTTGACCTTTCCACGTAGTCAATCTGCCAGGCATTAAAATTATTTTTTTATCTCTAGTCAGCCCCCAATTTGAAAGAAGCTCATGTTCTTCAACTTTCAATATTATTGATGGGTCAAAATACTCAACATTAATACCTCTAAAAATTACTAAAAATTTTTTATTTAAATTTAGATATTTTGAATAGTTATCTTTAATATGTGAAAAAATAAAATTTGATCCTGCAATTATCAAATTGGATCTAACCATTATAGAATTGTAAAATTTTTTAATTGAATTCTTAAAATTATAGGTACCATGAAAAGTGGTAACAAATTTTCTTCTTGTAATTTTTGCTGCAATCAAGCAAGACCAGGCTGGAGCACGACTTCTTGCATGAATAATAGAGATATTATAAAATAAAATAATAAAAACTAAAGCTATTGAGTTAAAAAGTATCAAAATTGGATTTTTACTATGAACTGGAAGTTTAATCAATTTTACTTTTTTTTTATCAACAAACTTTAATAGATCTCCTCCACTAGTAACGATACAAGAGAAACAATTATTCTCCGGTAAATAATGGGCAAGATCATAACAGCCAGTTTCTGCACCACCATATCCGAGCCTTGGAATTACTTGTAAAACTTTTAATTTTGACGACATTTGATACAACTATATATTAAGAATTACCTCTAATAAACTGATATGAATAAATTTAATTACCTCAAAATCTCGAATAATAAGCAAATAAGATATTTAAATAACTATTATCAAGAAAATCTCTACATTGTTTTTTTACATGGCTTTATGTCAAATATTGAAGGTGAAAAACCTAAAGCTATTTTTGAGTATGCAAAAAAAAATGATCTTGGCTTTCTTGCTCTTGAATATTCTGGTCATGGAAAATCTACCGGTAAATTTACAAAAGGAAATATTAGTAAATGGTCTAAAGAGGTAGAGATAACAATTAAAAAAGTGATAAAAAAAAATAAATTTATATTAGTGGGTTCAAGTATGGGGGCATGGTTGTCTCTTAATCAATTTAAGTATTTTAAAGACCAAATTAAAGGGTTTTTAGGAATTGGTTCAGCTCCAGAATTTTTGCAAAATTTAATGTGGAAAAAGTTTACACAAAAAATGAAAGATGAAACTATTAAAAAAGGAATTTATAATTTAAAGCATGGAAATTATGAATATCCAGTTACATATCAGTTAATAAAAGATGGAAGAAAAAATAAAATATTAAATAAAAAAATTACATCAAGTATTGATATTACCATGATTCATGGGAGTAAAGATGAGGTTGTTCCACCAAGTTACTCTAAAAAAGTCTTAAAGATATTCAGCAAAGCAAATAAGAAGTTGGTAATAATAAAAAATGGTGATCATAGCCTATCAAATAAACGAGGCTTAAAAAGAATAGTTTTAGAACTAAATAAAATTGTTTCTAATGTGGTTTAATCCTTCGATATAGCTTGGAAATTTTAAATTGTAATTAAAATAATTTTTGACTTTTTTATTACTAACTTTTTTGGACTCATTATAAAAATTCTTTAACATCTCATTTTTAATTTCGTCTACTTCAATTTTTTCAATATTCTTAATATTTAATATTTTTGCACCAAATAAAGTAACCTCTTCAGATGAAGAAGGTTTGTCATCAGACAAATTATATATCTCTCCTGGCTTAAACTTTAATAAAGATTTAAATAATATGCTTGCAATGTCATCTACATGAATTCTTGAAAAATAATGATCTTTTTTGTTAATTAATTTTACATCACCTGATTTTAGGCGAACTAGAATATTAGCTTCATTAGAATAAATCCCAGACAACCTAAATATCTGAACTGGCAATTTATTATTTTTTTCTAACGAAATCCAAGAGTTTTCTGCTTTTAATCTTGCAATACCATTATTTGAGATTGGGTTTGTTTTGCTATTTTCGTTAACCCATTCGCCCTTATGATCACCATAGACACTGGTAGCAGACAAATAAGTTATCCACTTTACTTTTGAACTTTGTATAAATTTAGAAAAGTTTTTTACAACTAGATCTTCTTGATTTTCTGGTGGTATGGAAACTAAAATATGATCTGCTTCTTTTAATTTTACTACTAGGTTTTGATCAAATTTTTCACTGTTAAATAAATAACTATTATAATTAATACCCTTGAAGGTTTCTTTTGAAGATTCACTTCTAGATGTTGTTGATAGGTTAATATTATATTTTTCAACACTAAGTTTCTTTATAAAATTTTTTGCTACTTGCCCAAAACCAAAACAAAAAATACTTATGTCCTTCATTTTAACTGACTTCTTTTATAATAGATTTTAAACTTATGGGGTTTTTTAGCTTATCAATCATTTCTTTTGGACAAACTTGGATAAAATTAGAAATTTCTTTATCAAAACTTTCAATTATTTTTTTAGAAAAGTCTGAATTTGTCTCCTCGTAGTGCTCTTGAACTAGATTTTTTAAATAACTTATCCAATATTCTGTTTCTGGTGTTTGCCACACTACAGTTTCTGGATTTACTTTTTTATCAAATTTCTTATTTGTGTCATAAATAAAGGCCATTCCACCTGTCATTCCAGCTCCAAAATTATCTCCTACATCACCTAAAACTACAACTGTACCCCCAGTCATATATTCACAAGCATTTGAGTCACAACCTTCAATAACCGAAATTGATCCTGAATTTCTCACTGCATACCTTTCCCCAGCTTGACCTGCTGCAAATAACTTTCCAGATGTTGCTCCATATAAAACTGTGTTTCCAATTATTGTATTTTGTTGTGAAATTAAATTACTCTCATCTGGAAGTTTAACTACCACAGTTGCACCTGACAAACCTTTGCCAACATAGTCATTAGCATCACCTTTTAAAATAAGTTTTAAACCTTTTATTCCAAATGCTCCAAAAGATTGCCCTGCTGACCCTTTGAATTTTAGAGATAAAAAGTTATCTTCTAATTGTTCAGAACCATATTTCTCGTAAAGATGATTAGAAATTCGTGTGCCGACAGTTCTATGAGTATTTTTAATAATATACTCTTTTTCAATAATTTTTACTTTTCCAATTTGATCTTTAATTTCAGGTAAAATTTCTTGATCTAAAGTATCTGGTACAGAATTTATTTCTGGAACATTACAGTATCTTGTATTCTCTCCAGGATCTGTTTGAACAAATAAAGGATTTAAATCTAAATCATCTAAGTTTGCTGAAGCTTTACTCACTTGTCTTAATAAATCAGTTCTACCAATTATCTCATTCATAGATTTAAAACCTATCTCAGCTAGAATTTCTCTCACTTCTTCTGCAATAAACTTAAATAAGTTAACTACTTTTTCCGGTGTTCCAGAAAATTTTTCCCTTAATTTTTCATCTTGGGTACAAACTCCAACTGGACATGTGTTTGAATGACACTGTCTAACCATTATACACCCCATAGCTACTAATGCAGTCGTTGCTACCCCATATTCTTCAGCACCCATCATGGCTGCAATAACAACATCTCTTCCTGTTTTAATTCCTCCATCAGTTCTTAAAGTAACTTTATGTCTCAAATTATTTAAAGTTAAAACTTGGTTAGCTTCAGTCAAACCCATCTCCCAGGGTATCCCAACATACTTAACACTTGTTTGTGGTGTTGCTCCTGTTCCTCCATTATGTCCAGAAATTAGAATTATATCTGCTTTAGCTTTAGCCACACCAGCTGCGATTGTTCCTATACCAGATGATGCTACTAATTTTACCCCCACTCTTGCTTTTGGATTTGCTTGCTTAAGATCGTAAATTAATTGTGCCAAATCCTCAATGGAATAGATATCATGGTGAGGTGGTGGTGAGATTAGAGTTACACCTGGTGTTGAATGTCTTAATTTAGCAATTTCTTCTGTAACTTTAAACCCTGGTAACTGACCACCTTCACCAGGTTTTGCTCCTTGTGCAATTTTAATCTCTATTTCGTTACAGTTATTGAGATATTTGAGCGTTACTCCAAATCTTGCTGAAGCTATTTGTTTAACTCTAGAGTTAGCACTGTCTCCATTTTTCATCTTAATAAATCTTTTTTCATCTTCACCCCCTTCGCCACTACAAGAGGCTCCTTTAATTCTATTCATTCCTATAGCTAAGGTTTCGTGTGCTTCTTTTGATAATGCACCATGAGACATACTTCCACTTCCAAATCTTGTTAAAATATTTTCAATTGGCTCTACCTCTGCAATATCTAAGGAGGGGTTTAAATTTTTTTCTCTAAATCCAATCAGATCTCTAAGATGTATGGGTGGAAGATTATAAATACCTTTTGTATATTTTTTATAAGCTTCAAAAGAATTTGATGAAACTGCACTCTGCAAAAGATGAATGAGCTTACCTTGATATTGATGAACTTCACCGTTTTTTCTATACCTATAAATTCCTCCAATTGGTAAAACCGTGTCTGTACCTTCAAATGCTTCCTTATGAATAGTTCTTAATTTTTTTTCTATTCCATTTAAGCCTATACCTGAAATTTTTGATAAAATTCCTGGAAAATATTCTGATGCTACTGTTCTACTTAAGCCAACTGTTTCAAAATTACATCCACCTCTATAAGAGCTTATGACCGAAATTCCCATTTTTGACATTATTTTTAAAAGACCATAATTTACTGACTGTACATATCTCTCTATGCACTCATCATACCCAAACTTTCCAAATAATTTCTTTTCAAACCTCTGGTATAAGCTATCCAATGCTAAATAAGGATTAACTGTTGTAGCCCCAACACCTATAAGTGTTGCAAATGAATGTGTATCTAATGCTTCCCCAGTTTGTGCATTAATTGAAGCATAGCCTCTTAGTTTTTTTTTAATGAGATGTGTATTTATTGCACCAACGCTTAATAGCATTGGAATGGGCAATCTTTTTTCAGAAGTGTTTTTATCACTTAAGACTAATTGAGTAAGACCCTGCCTAACTGCAATTTCAGAATCTTTTTTAACTCTTTCAATAGAGGTTTCAAGATTTTCACTTTTATCAAAAGTACAGTCAATAGTTATTGATTTTTGACCAAAAAAATTAATGAATTTTTCTAACTGTGAATTTGATAAAATAGGACTATCTAAAACATATATATTTTCTTCTGTTAAGTTACTAAAATCTAAAATATTTCCAAGGTTACCAAAACGTGTTTTTAAACTCATAACCTTGTTTTCTCTTAAAGAATCAATTGGTGGATTTGTAACTTGACTAAAATTTTGTCTAAAGAAATGATAAAGTGGCCTATAACGGTCAGATAACACTGCAAGTGGAGTGTCATCACCCATTGAACCAATGGCTTCTTTAGCGTCCTCCGCCATAGGATGAAGAATAAGCTCTAAATCTTCTAAACTATAACCAAAAGTATGCTGTCTTTTTTTAAGTTCATCACCAGAAAAAGTGAATTTTTCATTTTTTATTGGGAATTTTTTTTCTAAATCAATTATTTGATTATTAAAATGTTTAAACTCTTTTGCTAGATAGTTTTTTATCTCAACATTAGAAAACACTTTACCTTTTGCAATTCTTACTCCAAGAATTTCTCCAGGTCCTAACCTTCCCTTTTTAAGAATTTGTTTTTCATCAATTTTAACCATTCCAGTTTCTGACCCTGCACATAATATTTTATCTTTTGAAATAGTGTATCTCATCGGGCGTAACCCATTTCTATCAGCAGCTACTATAGCCCATTCATTATCTGTGGCTGCAATAGCAGCTGGTCCATCCCATGGCTCCATTGTGCTATTTAAAAAATTAAATAATTGTTGGTGATCTTTTGATAATGTTTGACTTTTTTTAGACCAAGCATCTGGAATTAACATTAATTTTGCAAGTGGTGCTGATTGGCCAGAAATATTTAAAAGTTCAAAAACACTGTCTAATGCAGCAGAGTCTGATGATCCTGGTTGTATAACTGGTTTTAAATTTTCCATATCATCAAATAAAGGGCTATCCATTTCTTGCTCATGAACTTTCATCCAGTTTTTATTTCCCTTTAGTGTATTTATTTCTCCATTATGAGCTAATGCTCTAAAAGGTTGTGCCAGATCCCAGCTTGGTGCTGTGTTTGTTGAAAACCTTTGATGAAATATTGCAAAACGAGATATAAATCTTTCATCTTTTAAGTCTAAATAAAAATCTGCGATGGACTCTGCTAAAAACATTCCCTTATAAATAACTGACTTAGAACTTAGTGAACAAATATAAAACCCCTCTATTGCATTTTTAATTGCTTCTTTTTCAATTTTTCTTCTAGATTCATAAATTTTTCTTTCTAACTCTTTTTCTGTTAAATCTTTATTATTGTGCTTGAATAATACTTGTGTAATTTCCGGTCTCGTAAGATTTGCTTTTTCACCCAAAACTTTTGGATTTACAGGAACTTGTCTCCATCCATAAATACTAAAATTACTTTTTGTAAGTTCACTTTCAACTAGAGTTCTTGCATTTTCTTGTGCTTGATAATTATTTCTTGGTAAAAAAATCATACCCACACAAATTTCTGAGCCATCATGATCGTGACCTGTAATTTCTATTTTTTCAGCAAAAAAATCTGAGGGTATTTCTAAATGAATTCCAGCACCATCACCTGTTTTTCCATCAGCATCAACCGCTCCTCTATGCCAAACTGCTTTTAGGGCGTTAATTCCATACTCAACTACTTTTCTTGATTTTTTACCTTCTGTGGATGCAATTAACCCTACTCCACAGGCATCGTGCTCCATTTCTTTTGAATAAACATGACCATCCTCAAGAATTTTAAGGTTCTTTTTATAATTTTTCATTATGCAACCTTTTCTTTACTAAACTCTTTGCTTTCTAAAAAACTTTTTATTGATATTGCTACGTCTCTTCCATCTTTTATGGCCCAAACAACTAAAGATGCTCCTCTGATAATATCTCCTGCAGCAAAAACGCCTGGTAAATTTGTTTCCATTGTATCAAAATCAGTTTTTAATGTTCCCCATTTAGTAACTTGCAGATCTTCAGATCCAAATAATCTTGGTAAATTTTCAGGGTCAAACCCAAGAGCTTTAATTACTATGTCTGCTTTAATATTAAAGTGAGAATTGTTTTGAATTTCTGGTTTACGTCTGCCACTATCATCTGGTTCACCAAGTTTGATTTTATCTACTCTCAAACCTTCAACTTTATTTGTTCCAATAAATTCTTTAGGACTAGATAGCCATACAAACTCTACTCCTTCCTCTTCTGCATTAGCCACTTCTCTAGCAGAACCAGGCATATTTTCTTTATCTCTTCTGTACAGGCACTTTACTGATTTAGCTTTTTGTCTGATTGAGGTTCTAACACAGTCCATTGCTGTATCACCTCCTCCAATTACAACAATATTTTTTCCTTCAGCATTTAAAGTTCCATCATCAAATAATTCTACTTTATCTCCTAGTCCTTTTTTATTTGAAGCTGTTAAAAATTCCATCGCTGGGAAAATATTTCCTAAGTCTCTGCCTGGTAGATCTATTTCACGTGCTTTGTAAACTCCAGTTGCAATTAAAAGAGCATCATGTTTTTTTCTTAACTGCTCTAAAGTAGCATCTTTTCCAACTTCAAAGTTTTGCACAAATTTAATTCCGCCCTCTTCTAGTAACTTAGTTCTTCTTTCTACAACAAATTTTTCTAACTTAAAATTTGGAATTCCATAAATCATTAACCCACCAGCTCTATCATATCGGTCATATACTGTGATTTGATAACCTAGCTTACGAAGTTGTTCTGCTGCAGCTAATCCTGCTGGACCTGCCCCTATAATTCCAATATTTTGACTTTTTTCATTTTTAACTTTTATAGGCTTTACCCAGCCTTGTTCCCATGCATTATCTGTAATATATTTCTCAACCGAACCTATGGTTACCGTTCCATGCCCAGATTGTTCAATTACACAATTTCCTTCGCACAATCTATCTTGCGGACATATTCTTCCACATACTTCTGGCATGTTGTTTGTGCTTTGTGATAATTCGTATGCTTCTTTTAATCTTCCTTCTGCAGTTAATTTTAACCAATCAGGAATATTATTACTTAATGGACAATGTACCTGACAAAAAGGAACTCCACATTGAGAACATCTACTAGATTGTTCACTAGCCTTATCATTAATAAATTCTTTATAAATTTCATTAAAATCTTCTTTTCTATTAGCAACTTCTCTTTTAGGTGGAGTTTGTTGACCTATTTTAACAAATTTAAGCATTTTTTCTGACATATTTACCCTCTGATTATCTAAGTATATATTATGCTTTTGTTAATAAAAGATAAACAAGGTCAATATATATGACCTTAAATTCAAAATAACTAGTATTATATATGAATATTACAACTTATGCATATCTAATATGTTAAAATGGAATTGTTTAAATTAAAGAATTTTTAAGTTACGAAGCTTTAAATGCTCTCAAATATAATTGAAATTATAATCCTATCAATAGTTCAGGGTATATCAGAATTTTTGCCTATAAGCTCTTCAGCTCATTTGAATATTGTTCAAGTAATTTTTGAATTTAATTCTAACTCACTAATGATTGATGTTAGTCTTCACCTAGGCTCTTTACTAGCAATCATATTTTACTTTAGAAGAGAGTTACTAGATCTTAAAAATAATCAAAAATTATTATCTCTAGTAATTATTGGATCTATACCACTTGTAATAGCTGGATACATAATAAGTACAACAGGTATAATTAATTTATTCGAAGATAATTTAAAGGTAATTGCTTGGACAACGTTAATTTTTGGAATTATTTTATACCTGGCAGATAAAAGTAAATTTGATAAAAAAATATCATCTAACTTAAATCTTAAAACAATATTATATATTGGTTTATTTCAAATACTCGCCTTAATACCAGGTGTTAGTAGGGCAGGAATTACAATCACAGCTGCAAGACTTTTTAGGTTTAATAGATTTGACTCAAGTAAAATATCTTTTCTCTTGGCCATACCTGCTATTGCAGGAGCAAGTGTGCTTCAATTAAAAAATGCTGTTGGACAAAATTTTGAATTCAATTATCTTATACTAATATCAATTACTCTTTCTTTTTTATTTTCTTATTTTACTGTTAAGTTTTTTTTAGAGTATATAAACAAATTTTCTTTAAATGTGTTTGTGATTTATAGAATTTTTATTTCAATAATTTTATTTATAATAATATACAATTAATTTTTTTTGAATATTGGTACTAGTTGAGAAAATAAAACTCCAAATAGGATAAACAAACATCCAAATAAATTATTTATATCTAAAATTTGATTTAACAAAATCCAAGCCGCAATTGTTGCAAAAACCCCCTCTAAAGAAAAAATTATTGCTGATGGAGCAGGGGGAATATTTTTTTGTGCATATATTTGTAATACAAAAGCAAGACCACCAGATAAAACTCCAGCATATAAGATTTGAAATTTTTCTTTAAGTATATTTGACCAAATAAAGTCTTCAAAAATCAGTCCTATAACTAGAGATAAAAAAGCAACTATTAAAGTTTGAATTGCACCAATTGTTAATGGAAGATTATAGTCCTCTACAATCTTGCCGGTAAAAATAATGTGTGTGCTCCAAAAAAAAGCTCCCATTATTACAAGAGTGTCACCAATTCTAACGGTTGCACTATAAAAATTGGTTAATAGATAGCCCCCCATCACACAGAGGAAAACTGAAGGCCAGATACTCCAATGTATTGGTTTTTTATACATAAAAAAAATTATGAAAGGGACCATCGGCACATAAAAAATAGTAAAAAAAGCTGCATTAGCAACATCTGTGTAGAGTAGAGCAACTTGTTGTAAGGCTGATCCTAAAAATAAGGATAGACCTATTAAAATTATTAAGTTAATGAATATTTTTTCATCTTTCTTTATTGATTTTGAAAATTTTTTTCTTTCAAAAAAAAAAGCTAAAGGGGCTACTGCTAAAAACCCAACAAAAAACCTAACAGCATTAAAAGTAAAGGGGCCAATATCATCCATCCCTGTATCTTGAGCAATAAAAGTTGTTCCCCAAATTAATGTGCAAAGTAATGCGCTAAATAATGATGCTGTTTTTGACATAAAATTTTATATAGCTAATTTATATGCAAAATTTTTACCTAAATTTTCTTTTAGATCATTATTAAATCTAGCAGCTTCAGCACCATCAATTATTCTATGATCATAAGATAACGAAATTGGAAGCATAGTTCTTGTTTGAAATTTACCATTAATAAAAATTTGTTTTTTTTGTGATTTTCCAACCCCTAAAATTGCAACTTCAGGAAAATTTATAATTGGTGTAAAAAATGAACCACCAATACCTCCAAGACTAGTAATTGTCATAGATCCACCAAAAAATTCTTTTTTATCTATCTTTAAATTTCTACACTGTTCACTGACAGTTTTTAATTCATTGCTTATATAGCTAATATTTTTATTATCAGCATTTCTTATTTTAGGCACCATTAGACCATGTGGTGTATCTACTGCAATCCCAATATGAAAATAATTTTTCATAGTAATTTTTCCATTCTCAATGTCATCAATCGATGAATTAAAGCTTGGGAATTTCTTTAAAGATGAAACTAAAGCTTTAACTATAAATGCTAATGGAGTTATTTTTTTTTTCTCACCTGTGTACATGTCTGTTAGAGAGCTTCTAAATTCATCCATTTCAGTTATATCTAACTCATCATGATTGGTTACATGCGGTATTGTAGTCCAAGAATTTACCAAATAAGTTGATGCCAATTTTTTAACTCTTGGCATATCCTTAACCTCAACTTCACCAAAATCTGAATGAGAAAACTCACTTTTAATTTTTTTTGGTTGAGCTTCTTTTACTTCAGGTGATTTTTTAATTTTAGAGGATATAAAAATTTTTACATCACTCTCCACAATTCTTCCTAATCTTTTACTTCCATTAATTTGATTTATATCTACACCAAGTTCTCTTGCAAATTTACGCACTTTAGGACTTGCTGCAGAAACCCCTGAAATATTTTTTTCTACGAAATCTTGTTTAGGTACATCGATAATTATTGTTTCTTCCTTAGTTTGAGATCTTACCTTTTCATTTTCAACTTTAGGCTGCTCTTGAATATCTTCTTTGATTATTTCACTATTTTCTAAAATTAATATTGTATCTCCCTCAGAAATTTTATCTCCTACCTTAACATTTACTGATTTAATCTTCCCCTCGAAAGAAGATGGAATTTCAACACTTGATTTATCGCTTTCAATTGTAATAAGTGGGTCATTTTTTGAGACTGATTGGCCATTCGAAACCAACACTTCAATTACCTCAACATTTTTAAATTCTCCAATATTTGGAACCTTTATCTCTTGATCAGACATCTTATAGTTTCGTTGGCATTGGTTTGTTGCCATCAATATTATACTTCTTTATGGCTTCTTTTGCATATTTTGATGCTATTAGCTGTTCTTTTGCTAATACACTTAATCCATAAGCAACAATATGCTCTTTATCAACTTCAAAAAATCTTCTAAGGTTTTTTCTAGTATCACTTCTTCCATAGCCATCTGTCCCTAAGGAATAAAAGCTTTTATCAGTATAAGGTCTAATTTGGTCAGAATTCATTCTCATATAATCTGAAGCAGCCAAAATTGGTCCCTCTGTTTTTCCTAAACATTGTTCTACATATGAGACTTTTTGGTCTTTATCTGGATTTAAAAGATTATATCTTTCAACTTCCATACCATCTTTTCTCAATTCATTAAAACTAGTAACACTCCAAATTTCACTATCAATTTGGTATTCATTTTGAAGAATTTCAGCAGCAGCCATCATCTCTCTCAATATTGTACCTGAGCCTAAAAGTTGAATTTTAGTTTTTTTATATCTACTAAATTCTTTAATTTTATACATTCCTTTAAGAATTCCTTCTTCACAATTTTTATCTTTTGGCATACTTGGATGTGTATAATTTTCATTCATAGTTGTAATATAATAAAAAACGTTCTCATTTTTTTCATGCATTCTTCTCAAGCCTTCTCTAAAAATCACAGCAAGCTCATAATGAAATGTTGGATCATATGAAATACAATTTGGAATTGTCGATGCAATTAAATGACTATGACCATCT
>Ga0209383_1000237_pt1 | contig 40512 bp, 33 predicted proteins | sample CoawatmetaG02DNA_FD_187510 | JGI IMG/M metagenome (GOLD analysis project Ga0209383, IMG submission 187510) | Marine microbial communities from the West Antarctic Peninsula - Coastal water metaG029-DNA (SPAdes) (version 2) | ecosystem: Environmental > Aquatic > Marine > Coastal ...
TAAAATCATACTTCCAGTTCCCTCTAAAAATAAATTAGTGTTCTCATAGTGAGAATAATTAACTATTTCAGAGACAGAAAAACTGTTTTTTATTAAGCTTATTATATCTTCTCTTCTCTCTAGCCTTCTGTTTTTTGCTAGCATAGGATATAAACAAATACTGCCATTTGCATGAAATGAAACCCAATTATTAGGAAAGATTGAATCAGGAGTGTGAGGATTTATAGAATCCTTTACAACAATAGTATTTATAAATTTTGCTTTTAATGCAGATACAAAATTATTAAATTCTATTAATGCCTTATTTTGAATTTGCTTTTCACTAAGAATACTAATATCAGATTGATAATGATTATCTAAAGCAGTTTGAGCATTAAAGTTAAATAAAACAGGCTCAATCATCATAATATTATTTGTTATTTGTTTCATATTCTTATTAATGGCATTGTTGAGCATCTTAGCAGACCTTCCATTTTAGAAATTTCAGAAAAAGCAATTTCCTCTACAAGGAATCCATGATTTATTAAGGCTTGATTTAAACGAATAAAATTCTTTTCTGAAACTATAACATTTTCAGAGATAGAAAAAATATTAGAATTCATTTCATACATCTCATCTTGATTTATCTTAATTAAATTATTAGCACCAAATAATTTATTTAGATATTGAATATCAGCTATATTTTTAAATCCACCTTCATAAATAATAGCTTTATTTTTTCCAATTGGCTGAAAACAACAATCTAAATGTAAAGAATTATTTTTTGCTACAGTATCAGATTTGACAAGTTCAAAAGACTTTACTTTTTTGTTAGGGAATTTTTTTTGAATTTGAATAACGCCCTCTTTATTAGTCCTTGCCACCGTAAAATCATTAAAATCAGATTCTTCCGAGTAGCCAATAAACACATAGTCATTATATAAAATAACATCACCACCTTCTATTCTAGCACTATCCGAAAGGCTAATAATTTTTTCAGGAGCAATAAAAGATAACAAATGATCTATAGCTTTTAATTCTTCTTTTCTATCACTTAAAATGTTAGACAGAATTAATTTATCATCAATAACAAATGCTATATCTCTTGTAAAAATCTGATTTAAATTATTAATGTTTTCAGGTCTAAAAACCTTTACATCATATTTATTTAAAACATTAAGAAACTCATTTATCTCAATTTTAATATTTGGTTCTTCTGGAAATGTGCCATTTAATACATGTTCTTTTGACTTAGGATCATAACAATTCACTAGCTCTGGAAGTCCGCCAAAACTATCTGCTATTCCTAGCACAACTGTCTTTAACTGACTAGTTTCATTATTTACTTTTAATTCTAACATATCTGTTCTGCAAAATTAACAAAGCTTTAATTTAAAGCTTCAAAATTATTAACAATTTAATGGTAAAATAATAGTTTATATTATTAATAAGAAATATATCTATTTGTATTTTTGAAAAAGTAAAGATGAAGAAAAAATTAAAAGTAAATTCTACTGCAAAAAAGCTTATATCTAAATTAGCAAGCCCTTTTAGAAATAAAAATAATCAATTAGTATTTGGTTCTTTTTTATTTTTACTAGCATGCTATTTAATTATTGCCTTTTCATCATATTTCATAGAGTGGAAATATGATAATAGTATAGTGATGAATCTTGATCTTTACGAAATCCTTACCCATGAAGAAATACAAAACGCTCTAGGCGGCCTAGGCGCTTATCTATCTCATCTTTTAATTTACAAGTTATTTGGTGTATCTGCTTACTTGATTTTTACATTTATATTACTATCAAGTTTAAAAGTTTTTGGTTTTAAAAAGTTTTCTCTTTCAAATCATCTTTTTCACTGTTTAATCTGCTTAATCTATTTTCCAATATTTATTTATCACTTTTTTGAATCAAAAATATTATCTGGTGGACTTGGGATTCACTCAAAGGATTTATTATCAAATATTGTAGGTGATATTGGCACTACTCTTCTTTTATTAGCATTATTAATTATTTATATAATGCTTAACCATAGAGATTCTATTTATAAAATATTTTCATTTTTAAGTCAGATTAATTTTAATAAAATATTAATTTTTAAGAAAAAAAATATTAATCCTTCGGAAATACAATCTGAAGAGATTAAGAAAAACGAAGAAAAAATTAGTCCAATATTAGAAGAAATAAAACTTGAAGAGAGCATACCTTCAAAGCCAATTGCAGATGACAATAATGAAACAGTTAATACAAATAATAAAGAAATAGCACCCAAAGATTTAAATATAGAAATTAATGAAATAAATTCTGAGGAAAAATTATCAGAATCAGAAATTGATAAAAAATTAAAAGAGCTAGGAGATTATGACCCTACTCTAGAGCTTTCTTCTTATAAAATGCCAACTATTGACCTTTTAAATACTTATGGGGGCAATGAAATAAAAATTGATAAAAATGATTTAGAAGAGAAAAAAAACAAAATAGTTGAAACACTAGGACATTATAAAATTGGCATTACATCTATAAGCGCTACAGTTGGTCCAACAATTACTTTATATGAAATTGTTCCTGAAGCTGGCGTTCGTATTTCTAAAATTAAAAATCTAGAAGATGATATTGCGCTTAGCTTAGCTGCTGAAGGCATAAGAATTATAGCTCCAATTCCAGGAAAAGGAACTATTGGAATTGAGGTTCCAAATAAAACTAAAAATATTGTTTCTATGCAAGAGGTTTTATCCTCGGAGAAATTCTTAAATAGCACAATGGCTTTACCAATAGCTTTTGGGAAAACTATTTCAAATGAAACCTATGTGGTAGATTTAGCGAAAATGCCACATTTATTAATGGCTGGAGCTACAGGACAAGGAAAATCTGTTGGTCTTAATGCAGTATTAGCATCATTATTATATAAAAAACATCCATCTCAGGTGAAGTTTGTTCTTATTGATCCTAAAAAAGTTGAATTAACTCTTTTTAACAAAATAGAAAGACATTTTTTAGCCAAACTTCCTGATGAAGAAGATGCTATTATTACAGATACCAAAAAAGTCGTAAATACTGTAAATTCATTATGTATAGAAATGGATGATAGGTATGAACTATGTAAAAATGCTAATTGCAGAAATATCATTGAATACAACAAAAAATTTATTTCTAGAAAATTAAATCCCAATGAAGGACATAGGTTCCTTCCATATATTGTCTTAGTTATTGACGAGTTTGCTGATCTTATAATGACAGCAGGTAAAGAAATTGAAACTCCTATAGCCAGACTAGCACAGCTAGCACGAGCAATAGGAATTCACCTAATAATAGCAACACAACGTCCATCTGTAAATGTCATAACAGGTTTAATTAAAGCTAACTTTCCTGCTAGAGTGGCATTTAGAGTAACTTCTACTACAGATTCAAGAACAATAATGGATTCTAAAGGTGCTGAACAATTAATTGGTATGGGAGATATGTTAATATCCACAGGTAGTGAACTAATTAGGCTACAATGTGCATTTATTGATACCCCTGAAGTTGAAAAAATATGCGAATATATAGGCTCTCAAAGAGCTTACCCTCAAGCTCATATCCTTCCAGAATATGAAGGAGAAGCAGAAACAGTAGCTACAAAGGCAGATTTAAATGATAAAGACGCAATGTTTGATGAGGCTGCTAGAACTGTTGTACAAAGTCAATCAGGCTCAACATCATTAATTCAAAGAAAATTAAGACTTGGATATAATAGAGCAGGTAGAATAATTGACCAATTAGAAGCAGCAGGAATTGTTGGTCCATTTGAAGGCAGTAAAGCAAGACAAGTATTAGTAAGGGATATGCTGGCGCTTGATGAATTATTAAAAAACCTATAACAAAAAATGAAAAAATATTTTCTCACATTATTATTTTTAACATCTGTTACGTGCTTCTCTCAAGATACTTTAATAATAAATACAAATGATAGTATTTCAACACAAATTCTGCAAGAATTAAGTGAAAAAACTAAATCTTATCAAAACATTAAAGCTGACTTTAAATTTACATTTGAAAATACAAGTCAAGATATTCTAGAGGAACAAGACGGTAGTATAAGTATTCAAGAGAATAGTTTTAAATTAGAGATTAATCAACAAATTATTATAAGTGATGGAAGTACCCAATGGATATATCTAAAAGAATCTAACGAGGTACAAATAATGGAATACGATGTTGAAGATGATATGATGAGCCCTAGTAAGCTTTTTACAATCTATGAAAAAGGATATAAGAACAGCTATATAGAATTAAAATCTTTGAATGGAAAAAATATGCATATAATAGATCTTTTTTCTATAGAAAGCAATGCTTTTAAAAAAATACAATTACAAATAGATGCTGATAAAAATCAGTTAGATAATATTATTCTTTATGACAAAAATGGTGGATCCTTTACTTACTTGATTACAAATTTCAAAACTAATGTTGAGAATACTGGTGATAATACTTATAAGTTTATAGCTGAGGATTATACGGATGTTCAAATAATAGATTTAAGATAAAATAAAGTATAATTATACACGTTGTAATCAAAATTTAAAATGAAAATGAAAATTAAAGTATTAATAATACTTGTAATATTTAGCTTTAAAAGTAATCTCTTAGTAAGTCAAGAAAAATTCACACTAAGTGGTTATGTCTCTGATAAAAATAATGGAGAAAATATAATTGGAGTTAATATTTATTGTACAGAACTTCAACAAGGAGTAACGTCGAACACTTATGGCTTTTATAGCCTGACTCTTCCAAAAGGAAATTATAATATTAGCTTTTCTTTCATTGGATATAAAAACCAAAGTTTTAATTTAAATCTGTCACAGGATCAAGAAAAAAATGTCGAATTTGAAGTTAATTCATTTTCTATTGGAGAGATCCAAGTAACGGGAAAAGCAAATATTATTCAAAAAACTCAATCTTCAGTCATTGAAGTTCCTCTTGAACAGATTAGAACAATACCAGCACTTTTGGGTGAAGTTGATATTATAAAAGCAATTCAATTACTTCCAGGAGTGCAATCAAGTGAAGGAACTTCAGGGTTTTATGTAAGAGGTGGTGGCCCTGATCAGAACTTAATACTTTTAGACGGTGTTCCAGTATATAACGCCTCACATCTTGGCGGATTATTTTCTGTTTTTAATGCAGATGCGATTAAATCAGTTAGGCTAACTAAAGGGGGTTTTCCAGCACGCTTTGGAGGACGCCTTTCTTCTGTACTGCAAATTGACATGAAAGAAGGGAATCAAAAAGAATTTAAAGGGGATGTTACTCTTGGGCTAATATCTTCTAAATTTACGTTAGAAGGCCCAATAACTAAAGATAAAACATCATTTATCATTTCTGCTAGAAGGACTTATATTGATCTTATTATTGCGCCTTTTCTTCCACAAACTACTGACCTAACTTTATATTTCTATGATTTAAACGCTAAAATAAATCATAAAATTTCAAAAAAAAATAGATTATATTTAAGTGCTTACACAGGAAAAGATAAACTTGGTGTAAATTTTGTAGAAAATTTTGACGATGAACAAAGCTCCTTAAATTTTGGATTAGGATATGGCAATATCACCTCAACTATTAGATGGAATCACTTATTTTCTGATAAACTTTTTAGTAATACTACATTAACTTATAGTCGCTATTCCTTTAATACTGACTTTGGTGTAAACTCAACATTTAATTCTAATGATGGTACTGAAATTTATGATATTAATTTTGGATATCTTTCTGGCATAGAAGATTTAGGAGCTAGAATTGATTTTGATTTTATACCAAATCCTAATCATGAAATAAAATTTGGAACGTCTTATACAAACCATAATTTTTTCCCTGGTGAATCAAACTTATCAATTAATGAAATATCTCCTGATCCCTTACAGAATTTCACATTAGATACTACACTAAATTTTTCCGGAAATACTAATGCAGATGAGCTTTATTTTTATGTTGAAGATAATTTTAAAATAAATAATAGATTAAAAGCAAATCTTGGAATACATTTAGGATATTATAATACTAATAGATCAAGTTCTTTATTTAAAAATGCAATATCATTTCAACCAAGAGCATCAGTAAGATACCTACTTAATGACAAATGGTCAATAAAAGGGTCTTATGCTGAAATGACACAAAATATTCATTTACTCTCTAATTCTTCTATTGGATTCCCTAGTGACATATGGGTGCCCGCCACTGACAATGTCCCTTCTCAAACCTCAAAACAATTTGCTAGTAATATTTCTACTGAAATTGCCGATGGTGAATATGAACTTAGCTTAGAAGGATATTATAAAACTATGGGTAACTTGATTACATATAAAGCTGGGTATTCTAACTTATCTAGTACTGAATCTTGGGAAAATTCCGTAGAAACTGGAGGTGAAGGAGAGTCTTATGGTGCAGAATTATTCCTTCAAAAGAAAAAAGGTAGAACTACAGGGTGGATTGGCTATACTCTTTCTTGGACCAATAGAAAGTTTGATAATATTAATTTTGGAGAATGGTACCCATACAAATTTGATAGAAGACATGATTTTTCGCTAGTTCTATCTCATAGATTTAATGAAAAATGGGATGCTGGACTTACATGGATTTATGGAACTGGAAATGCTATTACATTTCCTCAAGCAATATACTTAGGATCACCAAATAACAATAATAATTCTGTAGATATTGTTGAATCATATGGTTCAAGAAACTCGACTAGACTTGATGCATACCATCGCTTAGATCTTGGTTTTAATAAAACTATTAAAAAGGAAAAATCAACCAGAATACTATCTTTTGGAGCATACAATGCTTACAGTAGAAAAAATCCATTTTTTGCTTATTTAACCTATGAACAAGGAAATAGAGTTGCAAAACAGGTATCATTGTTTCCAATAATCCCTTCAATTTCTTACAGAATACAATTTTAATTATGAAAAATTTAAATTTGCTCTTATTAATAACAATTATGTGTTTTCTATCATGCGATATGGAAACTGTAATTGATATTGAAATCCCTGCCCATGAACCAGTTTTAGTATTAAATGGCAGGCTAGATACGGACACTAATATACAAGTATTAATTTCAAGCTCAGTAGGAGCTTTCGATAATAGCACTCCATCTATGGTAAATGATGCTAATGTTATATTATTTGAAAATAATATTGAAATAGAAACGCTTACTTTAGATACAGACAATACCTATGAATTGTATATTAATGATGGAAACTGGAACAACGCAACATATGTTGATATGAATTACTATGTTTCTAATTACACTCCTATCAAAGATAATACCTATAAAATAGAAGTCAAACACCCAAATTTTAATGATATAGTTGCTACAACTTATATTCCAGATGATATTTTAATTTATAATTTTGATATTGACTCTACTTCGTATAATGATAAATTAAATTTCCAATTTAGTTTTGATGATAATGCTAATATTGAAAATTATTATGCTCTTGAATTAAAAGCAAGCTGCAGCAAATTATTTGAGGATGAGTATGGGAATTTTGAATTATATGAGTGGGGCGGAAGAATAGAAATGAATTCTAATGACCCTTCTTTTACATCTACCAATAGTTTTGATTTGGAGGAAGGATATAGGTATCAAGGTAGAAGAGCAATTTTTAATGATGCTATTTTTAATGGCCAACAAAAAAATATATCAATAGATGTTTATACTGAAGATTTTAAATATAGTGATTGTGATACTATAAAATTTATATTTTCAACATTTAGTGATGAATCCTATAAATATTATAATTCATTATCTGCGCAAAGAGACAATGGCGGGTTAGATATATTTGGTGGTGAAGTAGTTCCTGTTTATACAAATGTAACTAATGGGCTTGGCATATTAATTTCAAAAAATGCTCAAGAATTCTACATTAAGCCATAAACTACTTAATAGCTCTAATCAACTCGTAATTCCTATAGTGTACTAAAGGGGAAAATTTATTAATTTTCCCACTACCAATTCTAAATCTCTCTAAATTATATAGATTAACCTCTCCACAAAAATTAAGCATAATATTATATCCTACTAAGGAAAATTTAGATGGACTCGTGGTAAATTTTTTCTCAAAACTGTACATAAAAACACTATCTCTTTTAGTGTTTAAATCAAAAAAATAAGGGTCAGGAAAATGAACATCTAAGTGCATCAGGTTGTCATAATCTAAATGATCATAAGACTTAATATTAGACAAGCCGTATACAACAAAATTTGAATCAATCCCTCCAAGGGTAGAAAGCATTTTACTTACAAAAGCTCTGTTGAAAGAAGGCAAAATCACAATTTGAGTATCTAAGAATTGATGTCTTACACTATCAACATGAGTATAAATCATTGACATCATCTCTACTTCTTCTACCCCTTTAAGTAAATTATTTTCTATATGTGAGGCGTACCCTTTTTCATTTTCATTATAGCATATAATTATATTTTTTTCTTTTGAATTTTTAATAATATGATCTGTAATAATCTTACTCTGAGTTTTAAATGGTGTATTTATTTGTATCGTAGATTTATTATTTTTAAGAAAATCAATAGATCGTGATAAAGGAGAAATAATTATTTTATCATTATCTTTTCCGTAATAATTACTAATAATTTGCAAATTTTTGGAATATATAGGTCCAATAATTATATCTACTGTATCTAGTGATTTTGATTTAACTATTTCTTCAATCTGTAAAGAATCATTTCTAGTGTCATGAACAATTAAATTAATTTTTACCCCAAGCTTGTTTAAAGAGTCCAATGATAAAAGTACTCCCTGCATAAACTGCAAAGCCATTTGAGATTTATTCAAAATAATTTTATCCGCTTCTTTTTTATCTTCAAAGCTAGCAACCATTGTATCATTTAGATTTTTATAAAATGGCAGAAGAAGGGCAATATCAAATTCTTTATTAGATTTAAAAATATTGTCTTGTGCAGATATGTTAGAAGAACTTTTTATAGGTATAAATAAAACTTGATTTAAATATAGTTCAAAACCTGTTTCATTACTCTTAATAATTTTATCGATACTAATACCAAAAAAATTAGCAATTGAATTCATAGAATCTCCAACTTTTACCTCATATTTTATGTATTTACTATTATCAACAGTAATAGTATCATTAAAAGCAAGTAAAGCATTACTTAAAATTAAAAATATAGATATTAATATAATTCGAATTATTCCCATTCAATTGTTGCTGGTGGCTTAGAACTAATATCATATACAACCCTATTAACCCCATGTACTTTATTGATTATTTCATTAGAAACCAGAGCTAGAAAATCATATGGAAGATGCACCCAGTCAGCTGTCATTCCATCAGTAGATTCAACTGCTCTTAATGCAACAACATTTTCATATGTTCTTTCATCCCCCATTACACCAACTGATTGAACTGGTAAAAAAATAGCTCCTGCTTGCCAAACATCGTCATATAAATTATGTGACTTAAGTTCAGAAATAAAGATATCATCAACTTCTTGAAGGATTCGAACTTTTTCTGATGTAATATTTCCTAATATTCGGATAGCAAGTCCAGGGCCTGGAAATGGATGTCTTGCTAATAATTGGCTATCTACATCCATTGATTTCCCAATTCTTCTCACTTCATCTTTAAACAAAGTTTTTAAAGGTTCAACAATTTTAAGTTTCATGAAATCAGGAAGACCCCCAACATTATGATGAGACTTTATAGTTGCAGATGGTCCTCCAGAAACAGAAACCGATTCAATTACATCTGGATATATAGTTCCTTGAGCTAACCACTTCACATTTTCAATCAAGTTAGCTTCATAATCAAAGACATCAATAAATTTTGCGCCAATTGCTTTACGTTTTTTTTCTGGATCGGACACCCCTTCTAAAACACTATAAAAATCTTCTTTAGCATCAACACCTTTAACATTTAGCCCCATTCCCTTATACTGATCTAAAACATCATTAAATTCATTTTTTCTTAGCAGTCCGTTGTCTACAAAAATACAGTAGAGATTCTTACCTATTGCTTTATCTAATAAAACAGCAGCAATTGTAGAGTCAACTCCTCCAGACAATCCTAAAACTACCTTATCATTACATAATTTTATTTTTAATTCATTAATTGTATTATCTACAAAAGATTCAGGGGTCCAGTCTTGAGTACAATTACATATATTAATTAAAAAATTATTTATCAACAAACCACCATCTTTAGAATGATATACTTCTGGATGAAATTGAAGACCATAAATTTTCTCATCTTCAAATGAATAAGCCGCATTAGTTACTTCCTTTGTAGATGCAATTAATTCATATTCTGAGGGTAATTTTGTAATTGTATCACCATGACTCATCCAAACCTGTGAATTAAGATTAATATTTTCAAAAAGCAAAGAACTACTATTTATGTATGACAAATTAGCTCTTCCATATTCACGAATCTTAGATGGCAAAACCTCTCCACCATATTTATTTGCTAGAAATTGAGCTCCATAGCATATTGCTAAGATTGGAAGTTTTCCTTTAATATTAGTTAACTCAGGAACAGGACAATTTTCTTCTCTAACAGAAAAAGGAGAACCAGACAGAATAACTGCTTTCCAATTATCATCTAAAGAAGGGATTTTATTGTAAGGATGAATTTCAGAATATATATTTAATTCTCTAACTCTTCGTGCAATTAATTGTGTGTATTGTGAGCCAAAATCTAAAATGAGTATTTTTTCGTGATGCATATTTATTTTTCTAATTTTAAAATTACAAAATTTGTATCTAGAGGATTTAAATTTTGAACTAATATTTTTATAAAGTTTTCACCATATCTACAATAATATGAGGTGAAATTATCATGACGTTCTTGCAGACTACTAATAGGGAATAATATTTTCATGATTTTTTCTATCTGATTAATTTCAATCAGATCTCTATCCTTAGTAAACTTTATTAATTTATTTTCAGACTTTTCAAACATCTGAATATTTTTAGTCTTCATACTTTCAATGGATGAATGCATAGATATATCTTTTGTTTTAAGAAAAATTGCATCATATATTTTATTAAGATTAACAAGTTCTTTTTCGAATGAAATAGTAAGATTATTTCTCATTACATAATCTTTTTTCAATCTATCAATATTTTTAAATAATTGCTGATCCTTGATCTCTAATTTATTTAATTTGTGTGCTTGCGGTTTAGATAAAATCAAAGCAGAATTACGTAAAATAATTAATGGCATCGGAATCTTACTATCGACAAATGATGTTCTAAGTAACATCCAGTAAGCAATTTCAGCACCTCCTCCAATATAAGCAAGATTTGGCAGAATTAACTCTTGATAGAGTGGTCGGATTAAGACATTAGGACTATACTCAGCATAATTATTAAAAATATCTTCTTCAGAGCTCGCAACATCAATTCTTTCTCGACTATTTTCTTTAATTCTGAAAAAATTAATCTTTCTAACTTTTGCCTGTATGTGATAATCTTGAGATAGTTGGTCTGCTGTATCTTTTATTAAATTATAAAACTTATTTTCTATAACATCTTTTTTAATAATAGGAATTAGTTGTTTCTTAAGTATTGGTATATCAGCGTCTAAGACAACTACACCAAAGTCACTAAAAAGTTCATCAACTAAAAATCTAGTAGCAAGCGATAAATTTTTCTTATTGTATGCGTTTTTAAATAAATTGATAACTCTATCTACCAACTCTCCTTCTCCTAATACATGCCTGATTTCATCAATTAGAAGCTTAATACCATGAGGCTTCATTCTTCCAACAGGTCCAGATTGCTTAGTCTCCCAGAGTATTTTCTCTCGATATAAATTTATAGAATTTACTTCTTCAAAATCGTGATCTTCGCTTGCAAGCCAAAAAACTGGTACAAAATTATTTTTAGGATATTTCTTATTTAAAGATTGGACAAGATTAATAGCAGAAGCAATTTTATATATAAAATATAAAGGACCAGTGAATAAACATAGTTGATGTCCTGTGGTTATGGTAAATGTCTGCTTATTATTTAATAACTGAATATTTTGTAAGGTTTGTTTAGAAACATCTATATTTTCATATTGTTTTTCTAGTGCACTTACAAGAGATACTCTATCTAATTTCTGAGATGATTTAAGCTTAATCTGTTTTCCTAAAGAATCTATGTCAGGGAAATCATTAATAAATTTTTTTAATTCTTTTTTTTCACTTATATAATCTAGAACTATTTTTGAAAAATTTTCAGTTTCTTTATATGGAATTTTAATTGCTTCCAATTTATTTTTTCATAATAAATCCACCGGCAACAAGATCATCACCATCATAAAAAGCAGCAGACTGTCCCGGAGCAATACCCTCCACCTTGCTATGAAACAAAACCTTTATAGTATCACTCTCATTTGTTATTGTCGCCATTTCTCCTTTATGCTTATACCTAACCTTAACCTTTAACTCGATACCATCTTCTAATTTAGGGAATTTAACATAATTAATATTCCGCACATACATCTCTTGTTTTTTAAGATCCTCTTTGGTTCCAACTACAACAATATTGTCAACTTCATTTATCGAAACTACGTAAGTAGGTTCATCTCCTAAAGATATTCCAAGCTTTCTTTGACCAATTGTATAAAATGGGTAGCCATCATGTTCTCCTAATTCTTCTCCAGCTAATGACATAAACTTGCCACCTTTAACTTTTTCTTCTAAACCTTCTACCCTTCTCTTTAAAAAACCACGATAATCGTTATCAGGAATAAAACAGATTTCATAACTCTCACTTTTCTCAGCTAAAGCTTTATACCCTCTATCAATAGCCATCTGTTTTATATCTTTTTTGTGAAGATTCCCCATAGGGAAAATTGTTCTTTTCAAACACTCTTGAGTAACTCCCCAAAGAACATAAGACTGATCTTTACTTTGATCAATTCCTTTAGAGACTACAAATCTGTTGTCTAATTCTCTAACTTGAGCATAATGCCCAGTAGCAATATATTCACAGCCTAACATGTCTGCACGCTTTAAAAGAGCTTCCCACTTTATGTGAGTATTACACAATACACATGGATTAGGTGTTCTTCCGGCAATATATTCATCTACAAAATTATCAATAATATAATCTCCAAATTCTGCTCTAATATCTAATATTGTATGAGGAAATCCACAGTCAACTGCTAATTGTCTAGCATCATTTATAGAATCTAAACTACAACATCCAGTCTCTTTTTTATTTCCACCTGATGAAGCATAATCCCATGTCTTCATTGTTATACCAATTACATCATAACCTTGTTCATGAAGAATAAGAGAAGCCATTGTACTATCTATTCCACCACTCATAGCCATTAAAACTTTTCCTTTACTCATTTGTATAATTTATTAAAGTATCTAAAATACCATCTTGATTATAAAACTCCCATGATCCTTCTTTGTTATCATCAAGATAATTTCCTGAAGAGTAAATTGTGCCATTTAAATAATAAAAAACAGATTCCCCTTGCCTTTCTCCATTTGTAAAACTAGATTTCATCTTTGAATTACCATTAATAAAAAACTGCTCCCATTTACCATTTAACGTGTCTAGTTTATAATTCTTAATTTCATAAATATTTCCATCATCATAAAAAGTCTTAGTTGTGCCATTAAGTATACCCTGAAAATATATTTCAGAGAGTATTAAAATACTATCAGAATTATAATAATTCCATGTACTGTCTTTTAATTGATCAACATATAATCCTGAAGCTTGTAGGGAACCGTCTTTATAAAACATATGAGCAGCAGCAGCCTTTCCTTTATGGAAGAATTCTTTTTCAATTTGAATTTCACCAGATTTATAATAATAATAAAATATTCCTGAAGGAAGGTTATCAAGAAAAAAACCTTGATACCTTAGATTACCATTTTCGAATGTTTTTTTCCAAACTCCTTGCTTTTGTCCTTTTTCATCAATTTGATTGATTGTCTGAGAAACTATTATTTGAGGCAAAAAAAACAGTATAAAAAATAAATATTTCATGGTGATATTTTTTACAAATATAATAAGAAAAGATATGCGTAAATTTTATTTACGAGAGTATTAATTTTTCAATTCCAAGCGTTAGACTTTCCCAAGAAAATCTTTTTTTTTCAATTGCTGAATTTTTAACAAATTCATCTTCACGGCTATTAGAATAAAAATCTAAAATACTATCAGCAATATCACCAGATTCTTTAGATGTAACATATCCAACTTTATTATGAGGAACAATTTCCGCTAACCCACCTACATTGGTAACTAAAATAGGACGTTCAAAATGATATGCAATTTGGGTAACTCCACTCTGAGTGGCAGTTTTATATGTTTGAGTAATCATATCGCTAGCACAAAAGTAATTTTTAACATCTGAAGAATCTATAAAGTCACTTCTTAATATAACGTTATCTTCAATTTTTAATTTTACAATCATTTCTTGATAGAAAGAAATGTCATCATAAAATTCACCAGCAACAATTAACTTTATTCCAAGACTTTTAATTCTTTTATCAGCTATAGCTTTTAACATAAGATCTAGGCCCTTATATTTTCTTACAAAACCGAAAAAAAGAAGATGCTTATCTTTTTTATTTAGATTAATAGCTTTAAGAGCAGACTCTTTACTAACCTTTTCACCAAAAGTATCATAAATAGGATGAGGAATAAACTCTTTTTTATTAGTATTCGTAAATTTAGAAAGGTCATCTAAAACTGATCTTGATAGCGTGATAAAAGCATGACAACTCTTAACAAAATACTTTGTCAAGATAAAATCACCAAATCGTTTCTCATGAGGAATAATATTATCGGTAACGGCAATAATTTTAATTTTATTTTTGAGTAAAAAACAAATAGTTCCAAGACATGGAGCCATAAAAGGCAGCCAATACCTAACAATTAAGTAGTCAGGTTTTTCATTTAAAATCTTTCTAGAAACGTCAATCCAGTTAAAGGGATTAATAGAATTAATTACGCTTTTTATTTTTATATTTTTAGGAGGATCTGAATTTTCATACTGAGTTTTACCAGGGAAAAAAATTGATGGGTACTGAAGTTTAAACGAATAAATAGTAACGTCGTCTCCTTTTTCATAAAAAGCCTTAGCTAAACAATCATTAAAATTTGCAATACCTCCCCTGTATGGGTGAGCTGGACCTACAATAATGATCTTTTTTTTAGACACTAGCTTAAACTTCTTTTTCTATATGATAATTATTCCTATCATTAGAATTTCTAGAAATTAGCTCAGAAATAAATCCTGCTAAAAATAATTGAACGCCAATAACCATAGAAGTCAACGCAATATAAAAAGAAGACATTTGAGCAATATTCTTAGCTGGTATATTATTAATTAGAGCATAAAATTTAGAACCTACAATTCCTCCAAAGATTATAAACCCAATTAAGAACATGATTGTACCTATAACTCCAAAAAGATGCATAGGCTTTTTACCAAATCTAGTAACAAATGTTACGGTCAATAAATCTAAAAAACCATTAACAAACCTTTCTAAGCCAAATTTTGTTTCGCCGTACTTTCTGCTTTGATGCTCAACAATTTGTTCAGTTATATTTGCAAAACCTGCCCACTTTGCTAGCACAGGAATATATCTATGCATTTCCCCATGCACCTCAACACTTTTGACTACGGTGTTTTTGTAAGATTTTAAACCACAATTAAAGTCATGTAAATAAATCCCAGAAGCTTTTCTAGCAGCCCAATTGAATAATTTTGTAGGAATAGTTTTAGTAATTGGATCGAATCTTTTTTGTTTCCACCCAGAGACTAAATCAAAATTTTCTTTAGCTATTTTAGTATACAATTCAGGAATTTCCTCAGGACTATCTTGCAAATCAGCATCCATTGTGATAACAACGTCACCAAGTGCTTTTTTAAAACCAATATTTAGAGCAGCAGATTTACCATAATTTCTTCTGAATTTAACTCCCTTAATAGAAGAATTATTTCCCGATATTTCTTCAATAACCTTCCACGAATTATCTTTACTTCCATCATCAATTAATAAAACTTCATAAATGAACTTATGCTTTTGCATAACTTTATCAATCCAAGCACATAATTCTGGCAGTGAATCTTCTTCATTGAATAATGGAACAACAACAGTAATATCCATAATTAAATAATTAAATTTTCATTTTCTCTCTTAACAAAGAAAGAAACTATAAGGGAGTAAAAAAAACCCATAAATGTACCTCCAAGAACAGACAATGTAGACATCCACTGTGGCTGTAACATTTTTTGTGTCATAGTCAAAGCCATATCTAATTCTTCATCAGAAATTTCTGGATTAGAATTTAAAATTTCTTGTTCAGCTATATTAATGATATTTAATAAATAGTCGGGATTAATAAAAGTCACAAAAATAAAAGTATAAAAAGCTAAAACTACAGATGCAAAAAAAACTACTGAGGTACCTAACTTAAGACTATTTGAGTAAGAAATAAAACCCTTATTAAATTTATCTCTATAAGAAGTAATTGAATAAACAATTGCTCCAATCATTAAAAAATTATTAAGCAATGAAGGCAGGATAGATTTTTGTTCCTCTAACCCGAATAAATAGACTAGAAATGACACAACAACAAGAGCTAAACCTAAATATGCACCATAATTCATTGCAAACTTTCTAGTATCCATGTAATATTATTTATTAATTTCTACAAATATAGAAAATAGATGTTAAGAAAAGTTTTGCCGTAAGATAGATTATATTAATTTTGTCGACGAAGGGTAAGTCTTGTACGACCAGCTCCCTATGAACTCCCCCAGGACAGGAATGTAGCAAGGGTATTAGGTTGTAGCGGTGCGATACAAATAGCTTACCCTTTATTTTAACTAATTCTACTCCAGCCCATTCTTTCTCTAGCATAGGGCCTATAAAATCTAGCTATATTTATATTTTCAGATTTTAAAAGTTCAATATCGTCTTTAAGTAATTCATCCGCCTCTTTTCTAGCAAAAGCTAAAATCTTGCCATCTGTTAATAAATCAGCAATTTTAAAGTCAAGAATTCCACTTTGCTTTGTTCCCATCATATCTCCAGGACCACGCAATTTTAAATCAACCTCAGCAATTTTAAAGCCATCATTAGTATCTACCATAGTTTTTAGCCTTGTCTTGCCTTCATTACTTACTTTATTTCCACTCATAAGAACACAATAAGACTGACTTGCTCCCCTTCCTACTCTTCCTCTTAATTGATGTAGTTGAGAAAGCCCAAATCTTTCAGCACTTTCAATAATCATCACAGAAGCATTGGGAACATTAACACCTACCTCAATAACAGTTGTAGCTACCATAATATTAGTAAGACCGGACACAAAACGATTCATTTCATATTCTTTATCTGCAGACTTCATCTGGCCATGCACAACACTTACTTGAAATTCAGGCAAAGGAAATTCTCTTACTACTGAATCATATCCTTCAATTAAATTTTTATAGTCTAGCTTAGCACTTTCATCAATTAAAGGAAAAACAATATAGATTTGTCTTTCAAGATTTATTTGCTCTCTCATAAACCTTATAATATTTAGTCTTGAACTATCAGATCTCCAAAGTGTTTGAATAACTTTTCTACCAGGTGGGAGCTCGTCAATTATAGATATATCTAGATCACCATAAATCGTCATAGATAATGTTCTTGGAATAGGAGTTGCTGTCATAACTAATATATGAGGAGGAAACTTATTTTTTTTCCAAAGCTTCGCCCTTTGAGCAACACCAAATCTATGTTGTTCATCAATAACAACAAGTCCTAAATTATTAAACTTAACATAATCTTCAAGTAAAGCGTGTGTTCCTACTAAGATTTGAATTTTACCATTTTCAAGATTCTCAATTAACTCTCTACGCGATTTTGTTTTTTTTGATCCTGTCAAAATATCAACAATGATATTCATCTCTTTTAATTCCTCGCTAATTGAGGTAAAGTGTTGTTGGGCTAAAATCTCTGTTGGTGCCATTATACATGCCTGAAAACCGTTATCTAAAGCCATTAACATACTTAACAAAGCAACCACTGTTTTACCACTCCCCACATCACCTTGCAGCAGCCTATTCATTTGTTTATTATTTTTAACATCTAATCTAATTTCTTTAATAACTTTTTTTTGAGCATTAGTTAATTCAAATTTTAAATGGTTTTTAAAGTATGTATTAAAATTCTCTCCAAGATGCGAAAGAGGGTATCCAATAAATTTATTATTTCTAATAATTTTAGTTTTAATTAGATGAAGTTGTAAGAAAAATAACTCTTCAAATTTTAATCTTTTTTGAGATCTTTCAAGTTCTTTTAAGTCTTTAGATAAATGAATATTAATTAAAGCATCCTGCTTTCTTGGTAACTTATACTTTTTCATAATAATATCAGATAAGCTTTCATCAATACTATTTTGCAGAAAAGGAATAAGATTTGCGATTAACTTTGAGAGACCTCTACTATTTAAACCTTTATTAATAAGCTTCTCTGTTGAAGAATATACACCATGTAAACCTCTAAAATCTTTAACCGAGTCTTCAATTACATCAAGATCAGGATGAACGAGGTTTACTTTACCTCCAAAAAATGAAGGTTTTCCAAAAACTAAATATTCCTTATCTAAATTTATACTAGACTTAATCCACTTAATGGACTTAAACCATATTAATTCAATTTCTCCAGAAGAGTCTCTAAATCTAGCTATAAGCCTTTTAGATCTTTTAGCGCCCTTTTCCTCAAATTTTACTATTTTTCCTTTAAACTGAACATAAGATATTTCCTCATTTACACTTGAAATAGAATGAATATTACTTTTATCAACATATCTAAACGGAAAATGCATAAGTAAATCTTCATAAGTAAAGATTCTCAAATCCTTTCTTAACAATTCTGCTCTAATAGGCCCAACACCTTTTAAATATTCAATTGGAGTTGATAAAACATGCATAATTCTTTAATATTTCTTAAGAAATGGACTTTTAAAAATAAATGGAAGTAAATCCTCAACTGAATCCGCAATTAATACTTTATTATTTGGGCTATGTAAAAGAATTCGAATTTTAGAATCTTGCTTTTCTTCGTACTCAGCCATTACTTGTCGACATGCTCCGCAAGGACTTATATAATCTTCTATTTCAAAAGACTTAGATAAAGCTGTAATAGCTATAGTCTTAATCTTGTGATTAGGAAATTGAGCTCCTACGTAAAAAAGCGCAACACGCTCGGCACAAAGCCCTGAGGGATAAGCAACATTTTCCTGATTATTTCCTCTAATTTTTTTTCCATCATTTAACAAAACAGATGCTCCAACAGAAAAACCTGAATAAGGAGAATATGCTGAATCTAGAGCAATTTTAGCATCTTCAATTAACTCAATCTCTTCAGAGTTAAGTTCATTTAAATCAGCTAGATAAAAAGAGGTAGTTAGTTCTTGCTTAATCATTAGAGCTTATAGTTTAATTTCGTTTCAAAAATAAAAAGAGTTAATGGATCTGCAATATAAAATTCATTTTGAATTTTATAAATAAAATCTAAATCTAACTTTTTAATAATAGGGTAACTCATTGAAACAGCTGTTCTTATTTTATTAATTTTATTAGAGAAATCATAAAAGTACTCGAAAGAAACAGATGGTTCTAATTTTATTTTTCTAATATTATATGATATTTTTATTCTTTGTCTAAACAAAGAATTAAAGCCATTTATATTGCCTTGAGTTAAAATTCTATTTCTAATGTCAAAATAGTATCTCTTTTTCTTTTTAGAAAGATTTAGGTCAATATAAAACCTGTTTTTTTTTTCTAATGATGAAGAGATATCATATTCAATGATATTTCTATATCCTAAAGAAAGATTTATATATTTCTTTAAATTATGCTTGAATCTTAAATCAATAAAATCTTTATAATTAATTGTCGCATTTTCTCTATACCTAATGCCTAGTTTAATATAAAAAGAGTTGTCTTTATTAATTTTATTCTTTAAAGAAATTGAATTCCATAATTGAAAGTCTTGCTCTTGAGCTCTGGATGAGAAACATAATAAAACAATAAATATTAATATACTACTTCTTTTCATTCTCGTAATAGAAAATACGCAGATGTGCTATATCCTTTAAAAAGTCAATTCTTCTTACCTCAACTCTGACAACATCTATACCTGTTCTATTTTTTAAATCAGCAATAAGCTCCTCTCTTTTTTCTGGCTTAATAAGATCTATTTTTTCATATATCACATTTTTTCTACTCTCATGTCTTAGTAACCATATTCTCTCCAGGCCAAGAGTAACACCAATAATCATAAAATTTGCAAATATAAGCTCAGCGTAACTAATTTTTTTATTTGCTAACGCATTTACAACTGAGATACCAATCACTAAAAACAAATAAGTCATTTCCTTAATAGGGATAGGGTCTGTTCTATATCTTATTATTCCAAATATTGCAAATAGTCCAAGAGCAAAACCTAATTCAAGCTTAACACTATCTAACAATACACAAAGGAGAAATACAGTTAAACTTATTAAGAAATAGGTAAATAAATAATCTTTATTTTTAGTTACTGGGTAGTATATGTATCTAACAATAATTAGAATCATTGTTAAATTAAAGGCTGTCTTAACTAATAATTTAAAAAAATCTTTTGAATCAAAAAGTGGAGTTCCTAAAAACTCAAAGCTATCTAGCAATATTAATAATATGGACATTTTATTCTTGTTTTAGTTTATTTATATACATTCTTTTTTCTTTGAACCTGTTATGCTTTAATGAATTATCTAATTCAAAAGACGAGTAACAGTATTTACTAATTCTAATAGGATGAATCCCCATTTCCTTAGACAATCTAATAAAGTCAGACTCTCGACTCATTCTTTCTTGCTTAACCTCTGCAATAATCACTTCTTTTAGATCTCCTTTAGACTGATCATTATAAAAACTTAAATCCAAATCTAATGTTAATCTTTCTTTAAGTAACTTGTGAACTAGAGTGATTCTTTTAAAATTTATCCACTGACAAGCAACCATATCATGTGAGGAGCCAACTATTTTATTAATAAACTCTTTACTCTCTATGCTTAGTTCATTATCAATCTGCTTAACTTTAATACGTTTTTTTACTGTTTTTCCTTTATTTGTTTTATGCTTAATTTCTAAAAATTTCAAACCAGAGTCTACATACTCTCTAAATCTAACTTTATGTCTATTTACTCTTTGATTATGATGATCATTATAAAACTTACGGTCACTAGTGTCAAAATATAAAGATCTGTAATAGTGAATTCTCTTATTATCAATCTCAAGAATATTATAAAAAGGAATAATCTTATTAAATAAATCTGATAATTTTTTTACACTAAAAGCAAATTTAGTATCAGTTCTATTCATAAGCTTAACATTATCCATATCTTTTAAGGAAACAGATGTAAACTTATCAGTGTTATTAGTTATTAAATTCACTTATTTATAACAAAATCACTAAGGTTATAGTTCGCATTATTAGCATCTACATTAATATGTTTAAATATGGGATAGTCATAACTTACATTTAATGCATCTGAGCTATCAGCATAAGTGAAAAGTGTATAATTACCCTTTCTTAGATAATCAAACTGATACTGACCATTCCAATTGGTTTCTACTTTGTCATCATAAAAGTCGGACTCATTATCTGAATAAATAATATAAATATCTTTTCCTGAGTCAAGTTGAAAAAAAATAGTATCCATCAATCCTGTAATCGCATTTTGATATGTTGATAATTTATAGACAGAGCCTGTGATTGCAGAGGTCCCACCTTCTCCTTCTTGCTTTTCACAACTAAAAAACATAAATACTATTACTGTGAAAAATATAGGCTTAATCGATAGTTTAAATAAATTCATGTTTTTTTTTAAAATATATTTATTGCTTTACAAGCTTGTATGAGAAATAATTATTTTTAACAAAATAAACTCCAGCTTTCAATCCTGAAGTATTAATAGTTGTAGAAATATCATCTATTTTTTTTGTTAACACATTCTGTCCACAAATGTTAAAAATACTAATTTCTTTAATATCTAAACCAATAATTGTTAAATTATCATTTACAGGGTTAGGGAAAATTAAAAAACCTTCTTTTTTATTATCTTCATAAACACTTGAAATAGAATTATTATTTGAAGAATAAGTTGGAAGTTGATTTTGAAATGGCCCTTCTCCGTTTGGCACTCTAGAATATGATATATCCTCTGGCATATTAACATAATGAATTGCATCAACAACAACACCTAAAGGATCTGTTAAGTAGACCTCTTCTTGATCGGAAGAAAGTCTGTAATTAGTATGTAATCCACTTTGAGAATTTCCAGCTGTATCACACCAAACCACAAGATAACTATTAGGAGCAATATTAATATTAGGAAATGACCACTTAGTAAGGTCATTTTCATTATCAGATAAATAATACCCATTTAAATTAATACTAAAACTATTATTATTATATAACTCCACCCAATCATCATATTCTCCATCTTGATCTGCCACTGAATTAACATTAGAAGCCATAACCTCATTAATAACTAAACCTCCAGCCACTACAAGTTTATGAAACTCTTTTTCTGCTCTTTGCGGCGAAAAAATTGCTGCATCATTATTTTCAGCATAAATATAATATTGCATATCTCTAGCATCAACATTAATACTAATACCAAAAATATTATCTCCGGAAGCCCCATCATTATGCATTCCATCATCAAACATTTCAACTTTCTCAAATTTATCAGAATAATTATACCTGTAAGCCAAAAAGGCATAATTTGAATTTATAATATTTGATGTAAAAAACACTGTAGAGTGAGGTAAGACATTTTGTGGGCTTGTAACTGTGTTAGAAATACTTGGAGAAACAGATGAAAAATCAGGTAAACTTTGTAAAAATATAATTCTATCTTCCATCAACTCTGAAAGACCAATTATATTATCTACGGTATTAGTTGTTGCTGATAAAATCTCAGAAAAAGAATAAAATAAATTAGGATCAGACAAAATAGAATTATTAATCAGAGACTGATATGAGAGGGCCATTGAATTATACAAACCGTTAATAAAAAACTCATTAAGTATTGTTTTCATATGAGCAATATACATTTTCTTATATCTTACTGAAGATAATATTGTAGATGTAAGCTTATTCTGATTATTTGAATTTTCATGAAATACATCTAATTGTTGTAAGTCTTGATTTGTTACAGGATTTGGAAGTCCCATTGTAAAACCACCGAGACTCATATTCATATCCCAGATAATTGGAGAAAATCTACCGTTATTATCCTTAAATAAATAGAAATTATGAGGAATAGAATGTATGGGCCCATCAAGAGCAACAATTAAGTTTTCAAAAGCCATCATCCAAATTGCTCTGTCTATATCAAACACATACTCAATTGATGAAAAATCATTATTTAATGTATCTAAAAAATCATCTAACTGCCCCCAATCGTCTGTAGACTGCATTTCATATGATTTCTGATAGCATAATGTATCAGAATATTTTTTTAATATGCCTAGAGGACCATTATTACAATTAGGAACAACAGCGCCAGTATTTTCAGCTTTAAATAAAGGGCCTTTTCTTTCATAAAAGTTTTCATTAGTAAAATCATCATCAATTGATTGAATACAAGAGTATAGACCTATCAAAACACCATTAACAGATACATTAGCAAATGAAACTTTTGGCGCTGGCATATATTCTCTTGCAATATCATAACTAAGAATTTCTCTTACTAATGAAGGATCTCTAAAACCATTAGATAACTTTAAAACGTTATAACCATCGATCGATTGACCATTATTAATATAATCAAGTTTAATATTTAGAGGGTTTTTTATGTTATTAACGTTGTAAGAGCTATTCCCTTTATATTTAACACCAACATCTTGATCAATATTTCCATTAATTATTATAGAATCTGCTATTAATCTTTCTCCAATATTATTTGCATAAAAAATATCTAGAGAATCGTCCCAATTAGTAGTGTTAAAATAAATGTCAATAGAATGAACAATTGGGTCAAAAATATTTTGCGCATTAGTGAATAAAGTAAACATAACACAAGTAATAATTAAAGAAATTCTTTTCATATATAATTTTAAAAATAATTTTTTGTAAAGATAATTATTTAATCAAAATATTCTAACAACAAAAAAACTGAAACTTATTTAGCTAAGGTTATATTTTTCTTTTGCCCAAATCCAATAAACATCCATTTCTTTTAATGACATTTCTGAAAGATCAAGTCCTTCTTTTTTTATTTTTTTTTCCATTATTTGGAATCTTTTAATAAATCTTTTATTGGTTCTCTCCAAAGCATCCTCCGGATTAACATTAATAAATCTTGAATAATTAACTAATGAAAATAAAACATCTCCAAATTCAGATTCAATTTTATCTTGATCCTCTTTATTTTCTTCAACTTTTAACTCATCTATTTCTTCTTTTACTTTATCCCAAACCTGTTGTTTGTTGTCCCAATCAAATCCAATGCCTCTAACCTTCTCTTGTATTCTAAAAGCCTTAACAACTGCAGGTAAAGATTTAGGAACTCCTTCTAAAACAGAGTTTTTTCCTTCTTTGAGTTTTAATTTTTCCCAATTTTCTTTTACTTGTTTCTCATCTTTTACTTTAACATCACCATAAATATGCGGATGACGATGAATTAATTTATCACATATTCCGTTTAATACATCAGAAATATCAAACTTTTCTTGTTCAGAGGCAATTTTGCAATAAAAAACAATATGTAGCATTAAGTCTCCAAGTTCTTTTCTTATTTCATCGCTATCTTTATCTAAAATAGCGTCTGAGAGTTCATACATTTCTTCAATAGTTAAATATCTTAAACTTTCCATAGTCTGTTTTTTATCCCATGGACATTCTTCTCTCAATTTATCCATTATAGAGACTAAACGAATAAATGCGTCAGCTTTTTTTTTCATTTTTAAAGATTTTCAGCAAACATAATTAAATTAAATATAGAAAGTAAACCTTATATTTGGCGCATGAAATTATTTCTAATCACAGTTGTAATGATGGCCTTTGTATTTGCTGCAATTGCAATTAAGATATTACTCAAAAAAAACGGAGAATTTGCTGGAACCTGTGCAAGCCAAAGCCCTTTTTTAAATAAAGAGGGAGAATCTTGTAGCTATTGTGGTAAATCTGCTGAAGAAATGTGTCCTAATGATTAACTATTCTTCTCTTCAAATTTGAAGAGATAAAAGTTTTAAACGCTCCATTATTTTCTGAATAAATTATGTAGGCTTCAATTTCAGGATGATTTTCTAAAAACTGTTTTGTTTTATACTTTCCCATTACCATAAAAGCTGTTGCATAGGCATCAGCAAGCATACAATCATCATGAACAACGCTAACTGACAACAAACTATTTCTAGATGGAAATCCAGTAAATGGGTCTATTGTATGTGAATACTTAACCCCATTCTCGATAAAAAATTTTCTATAATTTCCCGAGGTTGCTATTGATTTATCTTTAAGATTTAAAATGAATTGAAAACGATCATATTCATTAATTTTCTCCAAAGGCTTGTCTACCCCTACCTTCCATATTTCTTTATCCGCATTTAAACCTTTTGCTTTAATTTCTCCTCCAATCTCAATTAAATAATTACTAATCTTCTTATTATTAAACATTTCAGCAATAAGGTCTACTGTAAACCCTTGAGCTAAAGCATTAAATTCCAGCATCATATTTTTTGGCAAATAAATAGAATCATTTTTAAGCTTTACTTTATTAAAACCAATATTCTTTAACATCATGTTAACTTTATTTGAATCCAGATCTTCTTTAGATTCAAACCCAAAACCCCAGGCATTAGTAAGTGGCGCAATAGAGCAATCTAAAGCGCCTTGAGTCTGCTCATAAACAGTTTTAGCACATTTAAAAACAACACTAAAAAGAGAATCAACAATAATATCTTGACGAAAATTAATTTTAGAAATTACTGAATTAGGAATATATGTTGAGAGACTATTATCAATGAGATTAAGAACGCTGTCAATTTCGATTCCTAGATTAGTACCGTTATGACTTAAATATTTTATTTGAAAATAAGTCCCTTGAGTTTCTCCAATATTCGAAACTAGTACTGTAGTGTTTTTCTCAGAGGAACAGGATGATAAAATACTAAGAATTAGTATATAAATCGCTCTCATAAATTTCATATAATTAACGAATCAAATGAATTTTCCCAACTTCTTGATGCTTCCAACCTTCAAAATCTTGAAAATAAATTTCATATATATATGTTCCCATCGGAAGTTCGTTTCCTGTTCTAAAGTTAAGCCCATTCCACCCATTAGTATTTGACAAACATTTTAAATCGTCTATATCATTAGTTTGATAAACTAAATTTGAATATCTATCAAAAATATTAAAATAAAATGTTTCTGTTAAAACTCCATTATAGGACAAACAGAAATAGTCATTAAATCCATTATTATCTGGTGTAAAGCTATTTGGAATATAAATCCAAAACTCATTTTCTATCCATATTTGTCTAACTGCAGTATCACGACATCCAGCAGCATCAATAGCTATAAGCTGGACCTCAACGATACCAATTGAATCGTCATACATATGTGAAGGGTTAGGCTGATTATATTTTAATGTTTCATCTCCAAAGTCCCAATGCCAATTAACGATATCTCCTATAGATTGATCAATAAATTGTATAGTTGTGTAAAGAATATCTAAAGTATCTGAAGAGGTGCTGAATATTGCTTGTGGAGCTATTTGAGTAGCAACAAATGCAGAGCCAGAACACCAACCAATTTCATTAGCATCATAAAAGGAAGAAAGCGTATACACACCATTTAAATTAGAAGAAATAATATATGGATTATTACTAGTTATTATTGGAACCTGATTCTGACCATCAATAGCGTAAGTGAATGAAAAAGGTGCAACTGCATCGGTAAATGAAACCTTAATTTGAGCATTGTTATTAGTATTTGAACATAAAGTATCACTACCAGAAATAAATGCTGTTAATGGGGGTTTTGGATAGGTCTTTAAAATACACGAATCATTTTGATTAGCAAAAAAACTAGTTGTAAGAGAATTAATTGTAATTAAATTATTGTTAGTATGCCATTCTTCAAATAACCAGTTAGGATCAATTTGAGCAGCTATGTTCACTAAATCTCCAACAATAAATTCTTTTTCTATAGGAGATGTTAAGTTTTGACCATCTATTGTAATATTTCCAGATCCAACATTATTTATAGCAAAAATAATTTTAATACCAAGTTGCTTTGTAATTACAGAATCTGTAAAAAGAGTATCACAACCATCAGTCACAAATGATGATTGAAAAAACACACCAGTGTCTAATGGGTTATATACTACTTCACTCGAGTATACTGTATCTATAGAATTGTTATATGTAAAACTTCCTGGAATCATACTCATTTTCCAAACAAAAATATCTTTCTTGCGATTTGTAGCATCTAGATTTATCCCGTCAAAATCAGCAATATCTTCAAAGAAACCTACAGCATAAACATTACCAAAACCATCAGCACATATATCATTAGCTCGATCGTCATCATCAGTATTAGAGCCTGCTAATTTAGCCCATAACCAATCTCCAGTATTTGTTGAACCATCAAGTTGAGCTACCCATGTAGACATAGTGGTATCTGCTAAAATTTGCGGTGGAACAATTAAATTATCAGAAAACTTGGTAGAATCTCCTGCAGAACCTCCAGTTGTTCCACAAACAAAAACTTGTTTATTATTATCAACAGACATTTGATATGATTTATCTGTCCCAGAACTTCTTGCTCTTTTTGCCCATTTCCACTGACCTTGATTATTCATTTTTGCAACAAAAACATCTCTCTTTTGTTTATGACTTAAAGTATCACTTCCATTAGAGGCATTAGCACCAGAAAAAACCATAGGGTTTCTATATTCTCCTGTTATATATACATCGTCACAAATATCTATTGCTATACTATTAGCTCTATCAGATTTATTACTTCCAATCTTATCTGCCCAAAGCCAATTACCATCTTTATCCATTTTAAATATAAATGCATCCCATTCTCCATTTGAAGTTAATGAATAGGGGCCATAATCTGCAGTATTCTCAAAACCTCCAACACAATATATATTAGAAAAGTTATCAATTGCTATTCTATTATCTCTTGACCCTCTTGCATCTTTAATTCCATCAAATTTATCTACCCATAGCCAAGTACCATTTGAATCTAACTTTCCAATATACCCCATAGGTGTACAATCATTCCCCCAGTCTGGGTTTGATATTGAGAAACTATCAAAATCAGCATCATATCCGGAGAAAAATCCCGTAACATAAATAAAACCATCATCATCTACTTTAACATCATAGGAATGATCATCTGCATCATAAATAGGATAAGGACATCCTCCTGATGTATTATCTCCACCAAAACCAATTACCCAAGCAGGGTTCCCATCCTTATCAATCTTTGCTAGCAAAGAGTTATCATGGTTATTTCGTTGAGCTCCAGGAACATTTATAGTATTTGGCCCACCACGTACACCTAAATAATAAGAGCTCCAAAAGGTTCCAGTAATGAAGACATCACCTCCAGGGGTAACATGCATCCCTAATGCTCTATCATCACAACAACTATTTTCTTGATTACCACCAGGAACGACCCATAAAACATTTCCATTTGAGTCTAATTTAGCAACAAAATTCTCCTTATTAGTACCATTATTTGGATTATTTACCAGAGAAATTTGAGCAAAATCTGCAGCCGAATTATAATACCCACTGATATAAATGAAACCAAGTGAATCAGTACCAATTGAAATTCCTTTATCAGATTCTATACCACCAAAAGATTTTACCCAATCAGTTGTTTGAGCACTTGAATAATTAAAAAAAATACTAAAAAATATTATTAAATAATACTTCATGAAATTAGTATATCACTTGTATTACTCCGGTTTTAGAGAAAGGAAAGTTATCATCTCCAATAAGGTCAATTTGATAGATATATTTATCCTGTTTGACTTTATTGCCTTTGTAATATCCATCCCAAAATTTATTGATTTCATTTGATTCAAATAATAGCTCTCCCCATTTATTTAATATTTTTAAATTGAAAGATTTAATATATTGGCCATAAATTACAAATAGTTCATTATGCATATCTGAATTAGGACTAAAAGAAGTAGGAATATATAATTCTGATCTATTTGCAATATTTATTATAGATATTTCAGAATAATCTGAACATCCATTAAAATCTACTACTAAAACATAATATTCTCCTTCGTCGGTAATATTAATAAAAGCATCGTTACTAATTATCTCTTCATTAATATTATACCATTCATATGAAGAATATAGTTCACTAAGCTCAAGTCTTAAAGTATCTCCTTGGTATAAAAGATAATTATCAATTAAAATATCAGGTGATGGATTTTCAGAAACAGAAATATTTGCATTTCCACTAATCTCAGCAGTACACATATTATTATCTTTAGCTAATAATATCTCATAATTTCCTGGCTCTGAAGAATTATAACTAAAATAATTTGTTAAAATATTAGACTCAGTAATAGTATCATTTTGGTTAATAAAAACAAGACTCCAAGGAAGTAAACCAATATAATTAACCTCTATACTAACACTACCATTATTACAAATATTCCCTCCTCCACTCATAATGGCAGATGGGGGACTATCCTCAATAATCTCAATAGTATCACTAGCAATACATCCAGTGTTATTATCAGTTACTGTTAAAGAATAAACACCCTGGCTAGCAGAGAGCGATGAAGAAGTTAAAGAATTATTCCATTGAAAACTATAATTTCCAGATCCTCCTGAAACAATAGGGTCTAAAAGAAAAGTTGTATTACAAGGAATTGATTGATTAGTTCCAAAATTAAATGTTGGAGCAGGCTCGGAAATTACTGTTATGGTATCTGATATTACAGGACACCCCAATGATGTAGCTGTTACCCAATAGACTCCATCGGCTACATTAATATTAGAATTAGTGCTTATTACATTCCCCGTGTTATCATACCACTGATATGTAGCTCCAACTCCACCATCTGCTGTAAGAGTAACCGTAGAGTTACAAGGGATATTCATTGTAGTAGAATCAATTCCTAGATCATCAACAATATTTAGAATTGGAGAGGCAAAACTACCAGCTTTTAGCCAAACGAAAGAACTTAATCCAGAATCTGAACCATCAGCTATAGCAATTCTAATATGATAAGATTGTCCACATTGTACCAATGCCTCAGCAGTTAAAACTGTAGTATATCCATCAGCACTGGCAATTGTATCTAATCCATTAGAATTATCTACAAAATATTGATCGTTAATAGGAGTTACACTGTTAACTGATGAAATTGTTATTGGAAGTGGGGGATTAGAACCTGGAACAATAGCTAAATTTACAGAACCATTTGGATGATTTGCAGGCGAAGAATATGGACCTGTTATTCCTGGACCAGAGAGAAAAAAACCGAAAACATCATTATAAACTGAATTTTCAAAGGCAAAATACTCTTCAGATCCAAAAACATAATCAAAACTAAGTGAATCTGAAGTGGTAATAAAATCAAATTCTAATATTGCTACATCATTAATACTACTAACAGTAAAAGAATTTGTGTATGGGGCTGGCAATAATGGTGGCACAGAATTAGCTACAGCTAATAAATCGGGGTCCGTTACAACATTAGCAGGCGTACCACCGAAACCTGTATAGTTTGGGTCTAATTCGTCAATATCTCCAGTAGACATAACAATACCTTTATTTAAACCAAGACTTGTATTAATAGCTCCAAAAAATCCAATTTGCATACTATCGCCCTGGTATGCATGGTTAGAAGCAACAATACCTCCTCCTAATAAAACATTGTCAATTAAAAAAGTTGAGTTATCATAAGGTGCTGTCTTATCAATTGTAATTTGAGCATATGAAAGCTGACAGCAAATTATCGTGAAGAATAGAATATTTTTCATCTTAAGGCAAATTTAAGAAATTTATAAAAATATTCAATCAATTACTTAGACAATTACTTAGATAAGATTATTACTTACTTTTCGTTTGCGGACTGATTTTTATACATTTCTGAATATGAGCCATTTTTATCTATCAACTCATCATGACTTCCTTGCTCTAAAACAGCACCATTTTTTAAAAGGATAATTTTATCAGATTGAATAATTGTAGATAATCGATGTGCTATAATAATAGTTGTTCTATTTTGAGATAATTTAGCAAGAGCTTTTTGAATTAGCTCCTCAGTCTCCGTGTCTATAGAAGCAGTAGCCTCATCTAAAATTAATATTTTTGGATTTCTTAAGTAAACCCTTAAAAAAGCTATTAGCTGTCTTTGACCTGAAGAAAGCGTCACACCTCTTTCTCCAACAATATAATCATATGAATTTGGCAGAGATTTAATAAAATCATGAACTCCTATTTGCTTAGCAGCATTTATAATATCTTCTTTTTGAATTGTATCATCATAGAGCGTTATATTATTAAACAAGGAGTCAGAAAATAAAAAGACCTCCTGCTGAACAAGAGCAATATTTTTTCTTAAAGAAGATAGTAACAAGTCTTTTATAGGGATTCCATCTAGAGTTATAGAACCTTTATTTATCTCATAAAAACGATTTAAAATTCTAATAATTGACGATTTTCCAGAACCTGTCTGCCCAACTAAAGCTAACATTTTTCCAGATTCAATATCAAAATTTAAGTCTTTCAATACCCAATTATCATTTTTATATGCAAACCATACATTTGAAAAAGAAATACTTCCTTTTAGATTTCCTATTTCAAGAGTTCCTGTGTTAGTGATTTTTTCTTCTGTATCTAAAATTTTAAAAACTCTTTCAGAACCAACAATTCCCATTTGTAAAACATTAAACCTATCAGCAAGTTGTCTTATTGGTCTAAACATCATATGAATAAATAAAATAAAAGCTATTATTTCACCAGGTGTAATTGTATTTTCAGATAAAATATTTTCTCCACCATACCAAACAATTAATCCGATTGATATAGCAGAGAGCACCTCTACAATAGGGAAAAAAACAGCATAGTAAAAAATAGATCTCAAGTGAGCATCTCTATGCTCAACATTAATTTCTTCAAACTTTTTATACTCAGCTTTTTCCCGATTAAATATTTGAACAATGTTCATGCCAACTAAATGCTCTTGAACAAAAGAATTTATATTAGAGACTTGAGTCCTTACATCTTGAAAAGATGTTTTAATATTTCTTTTAAACCAACTTGTAGCAATCAGCAAAACAGGGATCGTCATTAATGCTATTATTGTTAATCTCCAATCAGTATAAAACATAACAGCAATAACGATAACAAGCTTTAAAATCTCAGCAATAATTACAAGCAAGCCTTGAGAGAAAATATCTGCAATAGTTTCAATATCAGAAACAGCTCTAGTTACTAAAGTACCAATCGGGGTGTTATCAAAATAAGTCATTTTGAGAGATAAAATATGTTTAAATATTTTCTTTCTCAAATCTAAGATTACATGCTGCCCTATCCAATTAGAGAGATACATATAAAAAAACTGAATAAAACCTTCAACAAATAATAAAGAGACTAGTAAGATTGTAATTCTAAAAAGATTTTTCGAGTCTTCTATTAAAATAAAATTATCAATAGCGTAATTAATAAGCATTGGTCTTGCTGGCCCTAAAAAAGATAATATTATAGCAGATAAAGCTGCAATAGAAAATTGTAACTTATAAGGCTTTGCAAAGACTATAACTCTTTTTAAAAGAGGGATATTTAAAACCTCTCCAGTCTTATTCTTTTTCATCTAATATACTTTTTGGGTATTCAACATTTGTTAAAAACAATCCTTTAGCTTGAACAGAAAAGCCTGCAGAAGATCTGTTTTTGGATAAAATAATATCTTTTATATCGCCTGGCTTTATCTTCCCCTCACCTATATTAATCATTGTTCCGACGATAGCTCTAACCATATTTCTTAAAAATCTATCAGCCCTAATTGTAAAACATAATTCACCTTCAACCCTTTTCCATTTAGCTAGATCAATTTTACAATTATTAGTATAGTTTTGTGTGTGTAATTTAGAAAAAGAGGTGAAATCTTTTTCTCCTATTAAGTATTTACAAGCTTCTTGCATTAATTCAACGTCTAGTTTTCTAAAATAATTCATTGAATTTTTATTAAAGGGATCCTTTGTTGTTGAAATATGATATTTATAAGTTCTTCTAAGCGCTGAAAATCTAGCATGAGAATCTTTATTAACCTTGAAAATCCTTTTAATAGTAATATCATCATTTAAGAAACCATTAAGTTTATTTTTTAATAAAGAAATTTCAAAATCAGCACTAAAATCAAAGTGAGCATAAAGCTGATTAGCATGAACTCCAGCATCAGTTCTTCCAGCACCTACAACTTCAATCTTAGTATTTAAAATCTTTGATAAAGCTGTATTTATTTCTTGTTGTACAGTATTAGCATTAGGCTGAACTTGCCAACCATGATAATTAGTGCCATCAAAAGCTAGTTCGATAAAAAATCGCATCTTTATAATTTGAATACAAAATTAAAAAAACGAAGCTATTAAATACTAATATTAAAAATTGTTCGTTGAATTTTGATAATTAAATTCTCTACACTAATTTTGCAGCCTTAAAAAAAAATTTATAAATGATAGACAATATTAATACGGATATCAAAATCCTTAATGAAAAGATCAATAAAGAAAGTGCAATTATTGATTTACTAATGCTTGAAATGAATAAAGTAATTGTGGGTCAAAAACATATGACTGAAAGACTATTAATTGCTTTATTATCAAATGGCCACATACTACTCGAGGGCGTTCCGGGTCTGGCTAAAACATTAGCTATTAGTACATTATCTAAAACAATAGATGCTAACTTTAGCAGACTGCAATTTACACCAGACCTTCTTCCTGCAGATATTATAGGAACACAAATTTATAGCCCTAAAAAGGAAACTTTCTCAGTTAAAAAAGGTCCTATTTTTGCTAATTTTATTCTTGCTGACGAGATTAACAGAGCGCCTGCAAAGGTTCAATCTGCTCTTTTAGAAGCTATGCAGGAGCGACAAGTTACGATAGGCGGACAATCTTATGAGTTAGAAAAACCGTTTTTAGTAATGGCAACTCAAAATCCAGTAGAACAAGAAGGCACCTACCCTCTTCCAGAAGCACAAGTTGACAGATTTATGCTTAAAGTTATTATTGACTACCCTAATAAAGAAGAAGAAAAAATAATTGTCCGTAATAATCTTGCTAAAAGCTTCCCACAAGCAAATGCAGTTCTTAAAACTGATGCTATTATTAAAGCGAGAGACTTAGTTAAAGAAGTATATATGGATGAAAAAATAGAACAATATATCATTGATATTGTTTTTGCAACTAGATTCCCACAAGAATATGGACTTGAAAACTTAAAAGACATGATATCATTTGGAGCCTCTCCACGTGCAAGTATAAATCTTGCATCAGCTTGCAAGGCATATGCATTTATTAAACGAAGAGGATATGTAATTCCCGAAGACGTTAGAGCTTTATGCTATGATGTTTTACGCCATAGAATAGGCTTAACCTATGAAGCAGAAGCGGAAAATATTTCTTCAGAAGATATTATTACACAAATATTAAACTCTGTAGAGATTCCATAAATGAGTACAGCAGCATTACTAAAAAAAGTTCGTAAGATTGAAATAAAAACCAAAGGCTTATCAAATCACATTTTTGCCGGTGAATACAATACAGCTTTTAAAGGAAAAGGTATGGCTTTTTCCGAGGTTAGAGAATATCAGCCAGGAGATGATGTAAGATCAATTGACTGGAATGTTACTGCGAGATATAATTCCCCTTTTGTTAAAGTATTTGAAGAAGAGAGGGAAATGACTGTGATGCTTTTAGTTGATGTATCCTCATCGGGAGATTTTGGATCTAACAAACAATTTAAAAGGGAGCTGGCAAGTGAATTGTCTGCTTTACTTGCCTTTTCAGCAATTAAAAATAATGATAAGGTCGGTGTTATCTTTTTTTCAAGTATAATTGAAGAATTTATTCCTCCAAAAAAAGGAAAAACTCATATTTTAAGAATCATCAGACAGGTACTATCATTTAATGCTGAAAATAAAAATACAGATCTTAGCCAAGCTCTAGAATATTTTAATGGAGTAATTAAAAAAAGAAGTATCTGCTTTATCATCTCAGACTTTATTAGCCCTAACTTTGAAAGACCTTTAAAAATTGTTGCTAAAAAACATGATGTTATTGCAATAAAAATTAATGACAAAAGAGAAGAAACACTTCCTAATATTGGAATAATACCGATTCAAGACTCTGAAAGCAATAAAATATTGCATATAGACTCATCCAGCAAGATAGTAAGAGATACATTTTTTAAAAATCAAAAAACAAAAAAAGAGTATTTAGAAAAACTTTTCCCAAAGTCAGGTGTAGATATGATAAATATACTGACTGGTACTGATTATGTAAAACCAATGATTAACTTCTTTAAAAGTAGAATAAAAAGAAGATGAAGAAATTAATAATTTTTATACTAATAATTCTTTCTAATAAAATATCATTAGCAGAAAATTTTCAAGCAACACTTGACACAAATGCTATTTTAATTGGTCAACAAATTAAATTTAGCTTAAAGTGTAGTGACCTCAATTCAGAAATTAACTGGCCTATTTTAACCGACTCTATTTTAAATGGGATTGAAATAATCAAATTCTCCAAGATTGACACTATTTATAACAAAGATACATCAATAACCTACTATCAAGAGTTTATAATTACAGCTTGGGATAGTGGAGCCTACTATATACCCCCTATTAAATTAAACAATAATCTTGTAAGTGAAGGATTTTTATTAAACGTATTTTCTATAGATATTAAAGAGTCTGACTCATTAAAAGATATCAAAGAGCAAATAGAAGCTAAGTTTAGTTTATTAGATTATTGGATATGGATTCTAGTTTTATTAATAGTTCTTTTAGTTATTTATCTATTTAATAAATTCTTTAATAAATCAAATCAAACAGCTACCACTAAAAAAGTAGTTATTAAAATTGCTCCAAATATTATTGCCACTAATGCTTTAGATAAACTTGAAAAAAAGAAATTATGGCAGGAAGGAAAAATAAAGGAATACTATTCTGAAATTTCTGAAATCCTTAGAACCTATATAGATTCTAGATTTAATATTATTGCCCTTGAGTTAACAACTGAAGAAATTATCAATAAAATCTCTAAAAATATTTCAAGTGAAAGCACTAAAGAGTTAAGAACTCTATTGTTAAGGTCTGATCTAGCAAAATTTGCAAAGAGCAAGCCAATTGATGTTGAAAATAATGAGAGCATGCTTCTTGCAAAGAAGTTAGTAGATCAAACAAAAGTTGAAATTCATGAGTAATAGTAATTTCATAAATCCAGAATATTTTTATTTACTAATTTTCTCATTAGCATTTACTATCTGGTACTTTATAAAAAAGGATTCTTTTGATGCAAAATTAATGTTCTCAGATACTAACGCCTTTACAAAAACAAAAACTGTAAGGCTATATTTGAGACATTTACCAATGTTATTAAAAATTATTGCATCTATATTTTTAATAATTGCAATAGCAAGACCTCAGTCATCCACAAACTGGGAAGAAAGCACGAGCGAAGGAATTGATATTATATTGTCTATGGACATTTCAGGAAGTATGCTGGCCGAAGACTTAAAGCCTAATAGACTTGAAGCATCTAAAAATGTTGCGATGAATTTCATTTCTAAAAGAATTAACGACAGAGTTGGATTAGTAATTTTTAGTGGAGAAAGCTTTACTCAATGTCCACTTACCACAGACCATACTGTTTTAATCAATTTATTTAAAGATGTAAAAAGTGGCATGGTTGAAGATGGAACTGCTATTGGAATGGGGTTAGCAACAGCTGTTAACAGATTAAAAGACAGTAATGCTAAAAGTAAAATAATAATTTTATTAACAGATGGAGTGAATAATAAAGGAGTAATCGCGCCATTTACTGCAGCAGAAATCGCAAAGGAATTTGGCATAAGAGTTTATACAATTGGAGTTGGAACTGAAGGGTTTGCTCCCTACCCTTTTCAGACTCCTTTTGGCGTTCAATATCAAGATGTAGAAGTTAAAATAGATGAAAATACGCTGCAAGATATAGCTTCAGTTACTGATGGAAAATACTTTAGAGCAACTAATAACAATAAATTAAAAGAAATTTATAAAGACATTGATAAATTAGAAAAATCAAAAATTGAAGTTACTGAATTTCATAAAAGATCAGAAGAATTTACTGATTATGCATTTATCTCGCTATTTTGTCTTGTTCTTAGTTTTTTTTTAAAAACAACTTACTTAAGACAAGTACCATAAATGCTGAAATTTGACAACATAGAATTTTTATATTTTTTATTAGCTATACCTGTAATAATTTTAGGTATGATATTATATGCACGCTGGCAAAGATTATCTCTTCTGAAATTTGGGGATAACACATTAGTAAGTGAATTAACTAAATCATCATCCTCAAACAGAAAGAAAATTAAAAATATTTTATTAATTATTATTTTATCTTTCTTAATTGTTGGTCTTAGTAATCCCCAGATTGGAACTAAAATGGAGGAAGTAAAAAGAGAAGGTGTTGACCTTATGATTGCTATTGACCTTTCATATTCCATGATGGCTGAAGATATAAAGCCGAATAGATTAGAACGAGCTAAGCAAGCTATTTCTAGACTAATAGATGAATTAAAAGGGGACAGAATAGGTCTGGTTGTATTTGCAGGGCAAGCATATGTCCAACTTCCTATTACTACTGATTATTCTGCAGCGAAACTATTCCTGTCCACAGTAAAAACTAATCTTATTCCTACTCAGGGAACAAAAATTGGTAATGCTATTGATTTATGTATTAATTCTTTTGATAAAGAAAATACTCAAAGTAAAGCTATCATAATAATTACTGATGGAGAAACTCATGATGATCAAGCTATTGATTTAGCAAAAAAAGCTAATGAAACAGGGATTATTACACATACTCTGGGGATGGGATTAAAAAAAGGAGGACCAATTCCAATTTATAAAAACGGAGATTCCAAAGAATATAGAAAAGATAGAGATGGTAATACAATTGTAACTAAGCTTAATGAACAAATGTTAAGAGATATTGCAAATGCTGGAGGAGGAGCATATATAAGAGCTAATAATTCAAAGTCGGGTTTAAATACTTTATTTAAAGAAATAAATAAGATGGAGAAGAAAGATATAGGGACGATGGTATTTACACAATACAAAGATCGTTTTCAAATATTTCTATTCATATCCTTATTGTTTCTAATCTTTGATTTAATATTTTTGGAAAGGAAAAATAAATGGAACAAGAAAATTAATTTCTATAAATAATGAAAATATATTTTTATCTACTTATTATATTAATTGGTGTGACCAATATTACTGAAGCTCAAAATAAAAAAAGTTTCTTAAAAGAGGGTAATAAACTTTTTAGTGATAGCAGCTATAACGCATCTGAAATTAAATATCGCAAGTCACTGGAGAAAGACCAAGATTATTTTAGTGCATCATATAATTTAGCTAACTCTATATACAAACAAGAAAGATTTGATGAATCCTCTTCTTTATATGAATCGTTACAAGATAATGCCAGAAATAATCATGAATTATCTCAAATATATCATAACAAGGGAAATTCATTAATGAAGCAACAAAAAACAGATCTAGCAATTAAAGCATATAAGGATGCTCTAAGAGAAAATCCAAATGATGAGGATACAAGATTTAATTTAGCGTATGCTAAAAAAATAAAGCAAAAGGAAGAAGAAAATAAAGACAAGGAAAATAAAGACGAGGAAAATAAAGAAGAAGAAAATAAAGAGAAAAAGGATCAAGAAAAGAAAGACGAGAAAAATAAAGAACAAGAAAATAAAGACGAGGAAAATAAAGAACAAGAAAAAGAAGAGAAAAAAGATCAAATGAGTAAAGAGGATGCCGAAAAAATGCTAGAAGCTCTTGAGCAAAAAGAAAAAGAATTGCAAGAAAAATTACAAAAAAAGAAGGTTAAGGGAAAAAAAATAAAAATATTAAAAGATTGGTAGAATGAAAAAAGCAATACTCCTTTTAATTTTATTTTTCTCCAGCTATCTAAATGCTCAGGAACTGAATGTCAGTTCTAATAGAAATCCAGCAATTTTAGGTGAACAGATAATTTTAGATTTTTCAATTAATGCTAAAGCAAATAACTTCCAATCTCCAAAATTTGAGGGTTTTAGAGTAGTAAGCGGTCCTAACTCAAGCTCATCCAGCAGCTATAGCTTTGCAAATGGCAAAAGTGAATCAAAAGTAACTTCAAAATATAGTTTTGTTTTACAAACTACAAGAGTAGGAGAATTTATTATTCCATCAGCTACAATAAAGGTAAAAGGTGTCACAATTAAAAGCAAGCCTCTTAAAATAAGAATTGTTAAAGGAAATACTAAGCAACAAAAACAAAATAAATCTATAGCAGAGAATTTGTTTATTAAAGTTAAAGTTAATAAAAAAAATATTTTTGTAGGAGAACAAATTATAGTAAGCTATAAACTATATACAAGAGTAGATCTTGAAAATACAGAAATAAGCTCTATTCCTAACTTAAATGGATTTTGGAAAAAAGATTTAGAAGCATCAAGTAGATTTAAGCGAGAAATAATTGATGGAGTTGCATATAACACAGCAACAATAAAAAAAGCTGTACTTACTCCTCAAAAAGCTGGAGACTTACTTATTGATCCAATGGAAGTGAAATGCAGTATAAGAATTAAAACTCAGCAAAAAAGCAGAGATCCTTTTGCAAATTTCTTTAATAGCTATAATGTCAAAGAAGAGTTAATAGCATCAAAACCTATATCTATAAAGGTTAAGAAACTTCCAACGCCTAAACCAAAAGGATTTTTTGGAGCTGTAGGTGACTTTACCATAAATTCATCAATTGATAATAGAAGTATTAAAACAAATGATGCATCAACATATAGAGTAAAAATAATTGGAACAGGAAATATTGATCTTATTAAAGCATTTGAAATAAATTTCCCATCTGATTTTGAAGTTTATGACCCAAAAATAGATGATCGAATATTTCAGGGAGGAATCAAAAGAAGTACTAAAACATTTGAATATCTTATAATTCCAAGAATTACTGGTAATTATGATATCCCGAAATATTTATTTACTTACTTCAACCCAAAGACAAAAAAATATATAACGAAATCAACAAGTGTATATCCTATTAAAGTCTTAAAAGGTGATGATTCTGAAGATAATCAAGTAAATAACATTAATCAAAGTGTTAAACAAAATATTGTAGATATTAATTATATTAAAAATAAGACAGAACTTAAAAGTTTAAA